>ULXH01023587.1_pt1 | contig 13708 bp, 10 predicted proteins | sample 1961101 | NCBI WGS metagenome assembly ULXH01 (sample SAMEA4835833, study PRJEB28245) | human gut metagenome | biome: gut microbiome; material: fecal sample | place: Denmark | collected 2008 | reverse complement strand
AAGAAGATTATTATAATAAAGATCGAAGATAAGATTTACACAGCGTCCATTACTACTTCCGAGAAGGGGATTTTAATCTCGTTTATTTAAATCCAAACCTATACACCAGCGCCAACCGGAAATTAAGCATGAAATGGGTCGCTGAGAAATTCTCCGTAGTCTCGCTCACTTGCGTTTCATAATCCCGCATATAGGTGGAAGCGTCAAATATCATCCGTGAACCAAAGCCAAGCCCCGCCTCAAAAGCGAAATTTCCGGAGATAGGTTGCGAATAATTCAACATCACTCCGATACCAAAGAACTGCCCGGTCTCTCCATGGCCCAGCGGATCATTATCACGCACGTTGAAGTTGCCGTATTTCAACTGCAAACCCACATTGAATCCCCGATAAGTACCATCATCGTTAAACCATAGGCGAGGCTCCAAAGATAACGCCGACACTCCCCATAAATTATTAGGATTCCCTTTATAGCCAAACCTCGAATACGTACCCCCTAGAATAACAGACCCCCAGCCTCCAAACATATACTCCAATTCCAAGTTTGGCATGATCGATCCAGTCTTCAGTTCCGCTCCATTCTTTCCAACACTCAAACCCGGAGAGACCGTAAACCAAGGAAGTAAGTTAGTCCTAACAGTCAAGTTTGTCATCTGGAAAGTAGGATAGACTTTCGGCACCAACCGAGTCGCCTCTTGTCGAGGCTGGTACCCAGTAGACTGCCGTTCCGAGACTTGCGGCTCAGGCGTTACGGACACTGTTGCCTGCTGAGCAATCTCAGGCTCTGTACGAGCCGGTTGAGAGACTACCGGTGCTTTACTCACCTTCTCTTGTACGGGAGGAGCTACGGGAATCATTGCCCCTTCCTCATAGGGAAGATCGGCCTTACCATCAATGACAACATAAGCGAAGACCTCATCATCCACGCAAAGATCCGGATCGTTGAGCACATAAATATAAGGAACTTCCGCATATCTTTTCAGGCTTGACGAGATAGCGGGTATAGACTGATCCGTGGAATAAAAGATCTGTTTATTAGCGAACTCTGGCATAGCGAAATAAAGCAGGTACACATGTACGCTATTCCCCCACTCCCCACTACGGTCCACATAAAAAGAGATCTGTTTATTATCAAGCTCATATTTGTTTTTCAGATATTTCCTTACGGTGTTTCCTCTCCACATAGCAGTATTGACGGCGGTTTTGGATACAGCCCCTGTCTCTGTATAGATATGTGAGACAACCAACACATGAAACTCCCCATCCATCAAAGGATTCATCACCGGCCAGATTTTCCGGTTCAGTCGCTCCATCTCTATGGAGTTATTCCCGTAGGTAGCCTGTATATCAGCCTCTCCGGGTATAAAGGAGAACAAGAATGAATCGCCCTTGGATTTCTCATTCTCCGACTGCCCTTGAGCCACAAAGATTGAGAGAAAAGAAAAACAAAATAGAATAATCAACGAATGTCTCATGTCTTGTCCTTTACATTATGATTAATAACGCGAAGATAACGCATTTAGTTTAAAATCCACTTCCATACAGGTACTACTTCAATGGGGCGTATCACATCCGCCCTAACTGAGAAAGTAGATTATTCGTAAGGATTAACCGTCACAGGAAGATCCACGTTTGTAACGGTTCCATTTACCGTAATAGTCAACGTTAAAGAGCCCTTATCTCCGGAAAGAGTATATTTAATGTTATAATTTTTAGCCTCCTCAATATTCTGGCCTTCCCCTATCAATGTCTTAATATTTTTTGTATTTGTGAACGACTTTGCAGGGTCGTCCTTCAGAGTTCCTTTTATCACAATGTTAACATTCGAAGCTCCTTTTTTCACATATAGCTTCTTAGAAGAATCCAATGTATTCGTAGCCGATATCAACGAGTATTTCTCATTTGTGTCCGTAGGTTCTACCGTACCCGAGTAGGCGAACAAATCTGTAATAGTAGCTGAATTTTTGAGATCTGTAAATGTTGTATTATCAATTGAGATAATAGAATTTGTCAAGCTTGATGTAATATTAACATTCTCAGTTGTCTTATTGGCCTCAACTACCACATCATTTTGCGTCCCTTCAAAAGTAGGCTTGTCAAAGTCCAACTCACCCGTCATCGTGCCATAAGCAGCCGTTATCGAATAAGTACCTACTTCAACTGTTTTAACGGCTCCATTCGCAAAATCTGCGAATGTACCTAAATCGATGGGGGAAGAACCTCCTGCTTTCGTTCCCGTAATTACAAATTTCTTTTTCTCCTCATCTGACAAAGTAACTTCATCAGAAGCTCCCGCTTTCGTAGTAACACTAACAGAGGCATCAGCTTCAAGAGCGATGCCAAGTTCACCTGTTTTCACTTTTGTAGCGGGATTCATACCACTTTCTTCCATGATATTGCTACATGAAAGAAAGATTCCGAAAGCTAAAGTTACTATACCTAGAAAAAATGACTTTTTCATTGCTTAATATTTAATTATTATTGTTTATTTATCTCACTATCTATATAAAACATCAAAGGTCTTAAAAGTCAAATAGCTCGTAGATTCATTCCGATCAATACCCTCATCATGCGAAATACACACTCTGTAATTATTTTCTATTGATGCATCAGTAGATATTGTCACAAATTTGCCATCTGATGGCGACGTATCTGAATTTATTCGCTTTATTGATGATGTATTGTCTTTTATCTTAATATCTGTCCTGTCACTCACACCTGTATAAACATCTATAGTAGGATTATATAAACCAGCTGTAAAATAGGCAACCTTTGTTGAATAAGTTACATTTACAATTTCTGGTAATTGAAATGCAGGTGAATATACATAACAATTATGTGTAATAGATGACGAAAAAACACCTTTATAATATTCAAATAGTATATATCCTCTTCCTGACCAAAACTCACCCCCTAATCCAACTTTTATCCATGATTTCACATCGGTACCAAAAGAAGGGCCAGCTGATGAATAATCCCCCTTATATGGCAACCCCGTAACATGGCACTCTACAGGAGAAGAAACCATTGTTTCACCATCAAAGGTGACTGTAGCAAACAAAGTATGCTTTTGCCAAACAAGACCGGTCAATGTTCCAGTACTACCGTATGGTAATTCACCCGAATCCCCTCCACCATCCGTTGTATAAGCTACCTTTAGAAGACTTAAATAGTTTGCGTTATTCAATATATCCGAAGATATATTTACTGTTGCGGCAGCAATAATACTAGATCCATCCATTTTATTTGCAGCGGAAGCTCCGGATGATTTATAAACCGAATAACTGGTTTTTCCAGAAACTGTTGCCGTAAATGTCGGCATAGGAATAGTTTCCATGGTAGTAGATGAAAGATCTATTTTATCACCCGCCTTCAAAAGGATAGACGCAGATAATGTACTACCTTGAGGTACATACGGCCATCCTTCCAAGACATTCATCGTTGCGTTATCGGGATTGTTCGAATACGTCCGGATTGTTTCTCCATTGTATAAGACCTTTATATCCCATGATGCAATCGCTTCTACCGGAGCACCATTAGCCGAAAGATTCAATATAACGTCTGTTCCAGTCAAAGAACCATTGTTATAATTATGAGTTGCTTTTGCTGTCAATTGAATGTTTGAGAATATAGACAAATCCGGATTACATTGAATGGTATATTGCGTACAAGAAACTGTTTCAGAAATCACAGTCCATTCCGTCGAGGTTTCCTTCTCTGCCAGATTCTTGCCATTGAATATGCCTGTCACTGATTGTCCGGCTTTTACATACAAATGGTTATTTGAGTTTTCTTTCGAAGCCAATTGCATTGATTCTTCACCCACTTTTAGCGTCAACGCCCAAGTGGAATAATGTTTTTGTAGGCTCTCATCCACGGCAGGGATCAATAAAGTGTTCGCTAAAGCGGTTTCAATAGAAGCTGAAACCTGTTGGTTAGGCAGAACCGTAACGATTGAGGAACCCCAAAAATAGGGCTTTGTTTGAATCAAAGCATTCTCGCCACAATAAGCGGAAACCGTATAATCACCAGTTTCCAAAACCAAAGAACTACTACCTAATTCACTAAACTTTTTCGGGAAACCGTCAACGCTAGTTCCCCCTTTTTGGATATCTATCGTAAAATCGGAAGCATCCGGTACATCTTCGCTAGGTATAGATGTCGTTGACGCTTTCGTCTGCGAAGAAGACGAAAGCTCTGTAGTTACAGAGGCTAGTTCCAAACGTAAGTAACCTTGTCCTTCGGCAATGGGATTACGCAGATCTTCCGTCACACAAGCATTCAGCCCGAGCAATAGCCCCAGCAACCCAACGTAATATCTCCATGTTCTCCCAAACATCCGGTTCTCTATATTAATCTTTATTCAACACTTCACAATCCAAGCTTTTCGTAGCCATCGAATAGACGATCTCGTAGATCGTACCCGCTCGAAGATTTGTGGCGGTTTCTTTCTTCTCTAGTTCTTCTCCATCCTTATTTGTCGCTCTTAATGTAAACGACAAAGAACTTCCTACCACCGAATCAGAGAAATAGCCTATCTCCGTAGGTTTGAGCGTAATCGTACGATCACCGATAGTGGCATCTAACGTATAATTTTCAAAACTAGCGGGAAGATCGTCCTTCAAACATATACCGAAGTTTATCATCGGTACGGATACAGCAGGGTAAGTTACCTTCTCCGCCTCTATCACAAATGACTGTTCCTTATAATATATGGCTTCTCCTAAACTTCCCTCTGCAAAAACAGTTCCCTGCGAAGTATAGTTAGAGGTATATGCCTTCAATTGATATGAACCCGCAGGCAATTCTATCTTACTTGGAGTTTGTCCCGGCTCATATTTACAATTGTTATAAAGAGCACCCTCTTTCCAAATCTCTATCACAAACCGAGCATCAACCCCGGCTTTCGTTTGGATAGAATTGACATCGCTAGTAGCCACAGTCACGTTATCCAAGGAGAGGAAACCGGGGGATTGGGGCTGGACTAAGTCCTCTTGTTGACAAGAAAGTAATAGGAAAAGCCCCATCAATATATATATAAATCGCTGTATCATAAAAACAATACTATTTTTCATAATTCAAGACAAAGGAATCTAACCAGAACTGAGAGCCTCTTATATAATAATTAGAATAAAAAGAGCCACTACCTTCTTTAGTAAACTTATCCTCTAGATGGTCTCTATCCTCCTTCGTCCCAGATTTAAAAATGACTCGAATATGAGATATAACAGTTTCTTTATAAGTATCATCATACGTTATAGGCAATGTCTCTGTTTTATATGATCCCACCGACTCTCCTGACTGCATAATGCCAGATCCTACAATAATTTCCTGTCCTTCCTCAGTCATACTAATTAAATAAATAGCTATTTGATATTCATCATTATTATAAGGAGATGCTTTATAGGTAAAAGATAATGATGTAGGACGGATATATGCTTCTTTCGGATAGATGAAATCTTTCCCTGCATCATAATCTCCAACACAAACTAAACCTGCGGATATATGATTAATGACACTTCCACTCTTATTTCCAAAACTACATGTATTCCCACTTCCCCAACCAATAGTCATCATATGAGCAACCGTACTATTATTATCGGTTATAGGAAGCACACTTGATTTTGATACATAAAACGCATTTGCGCCATCGGCATGGCAGGTCAATGGGTTACGTGTACCAATCCAACCTCCATCAAAAGAATATAATGGATTTTTACTTTTTGGATAAGTAGTCGCATACCCTTCGTCTAACGATGAATTTGGAATCGTCAAAGTTTCATACGTCTTAATAGGAAGTACCTCTCCTTCAACCTCACCTCGGTATAATCCACGGATATAATACATGGTTCCCGGCTGTAAACCTGTTTTTCGTAAATCAGTCCCTAATGTTTCCCAATTAGACTGCTCTGACTTATATTGATAAGTCATATCCTCAGCCAATTTATTAAAATTTCCCGTCTCAACTTGATCCTCCATCAAGGCATTCATCGTAAACTCTTTTGTCCAAATATTACCAGGATAAGCACTTACTCGGAATATAGGCTTTTGTGTACGTATCTCATAAGTACCTTGATCACTCCACCGGTTATTAGCCTTTACACGTAGCTTGATCGTATTCACGGTTTCCGCACCCGCATTTGTTTGCAAGTTGGCTGTCATAGATGTAAAGTCCATACTTCCTTCCGCACTTCCATCTAATACCGGAATAATTATGGACGCTTTGGTAAATGCGGCTTTATCCTCATCTGAAAGAGTTGTCAATGTATAAGTCTTATCGTTAAAAGAAAGATACTGCTCATCTTGAAAATTAAAAGAGAATTCTACATCTTGAATCTTACTCGATGCATTAAAAGTAATTTTAGCAGGAATAGCATCCGCTGTCTCTACATAATATAAAGAGGTTTCTCCATTTGCAAAACCCGCAATTTTAGGCTTAGGTAACCACTCCATCGGAATCGTCGCATTAATTGTCTCCTTCTTCACCTCGGCGGCAGCTACCGTAAGGATTACACCAGAGGTAGTTTTCTCGACAGATAAATTAATAACACAATGCGCACCAGCCACGAATGTCTCTGCTTTACTGAACTCACTATGTGTCAGTTCCTTGGCGACATCTTGGCCATTTCCTTTCAACTTGCCTTTAAAAAAAAACTTCACATCCGAACCTGCCTGATAGTAAGCGCTTCGTAAAGTATCTTGTAAGGACACAGAACTATTACCTACCTTTACTTCCACGACATAGCTCGAGAACAGAGCCTCGAATTTGTCCTTATTATTCCCAAAACGGATAGATGCCAGCGCATTCGCAACATGACAAGGAATCGTTACCGAAACCATTTTGTCTGCCGTCAAGGTAGCCTCCTCCGTTCCCTCGTAGTAAGGAGCATCTAAAGCAAGCACTGGATTCTCCTCATACGATGTGTTCGGGCTACAAGTAGCCTTTACCGTATAAGTTCCAACAGACGCAGGAATTGTCTGATCCGTGAAAGCGCCCTTATAAAGTTCCTTTCCGGTTGTCTTATTGGTTATTAGTAGATTGAACTTCTCTGCGACCGGCTTATCCAAATCAGCGGGTGTCGCCTTCGTCTCCACCTCGGCAGTAGCCTCGGTCAAAGATATACTAAAAGCACCTTTCACCGGGTCCGACAAGTTTTCTTGCTGACAGGCAGTCAAAGCGATTGATGCCAGCAGCATCGTATATATCTTTTTTATCTTCATATCCTTAATCATAGATCAATTCACACTCATCCAACCATAGTTTACTACCTACACCTCCCGTGAAGTAGTCACCATATTTGCTAGACGAGGCCACTATCACGATATATTTGGGTGTACGGTTTGTATAACGATAATTCAAAACAATATCCGCTTGGGTGTACGATGTTACGGATTCCCCTTTAGTCAACTCACCATAGGCAATCACATGCGAATCGTTGGGATCGAACAATTGACGCTCGGATGGACGAGTTCGTATCTCCAATGGAGCATCCCAATCTGTCAACGCAATATAAATCTGACAAGAATCCGGGCGCCCCTTCAAACTCGCCATCGTATCATCACCAACTTTATCGATCGTCGCACAATTATATTTATAATGAATCCGCAATTTACTCGGGAAGGAAGTAAAAGGACGGCCAAAATCCAAGACCCCATTTGTTCCATCTGTCTTCTTATACATACCCGTAAAAATATTACCCGCGGCGAATTTTATCACGATATATTTAGATTCCAATGAAGCTGCCATACCGGAGCCATTGCTCGTTTCCGTAACCGGAGTCGAGTTACTATCGCCAACCGTTGTCGCCCCTTGGTTTCCCGTATCCCAAAAAGAGTTTTCACCACTACCCCAAGGCTGCCACAGCTTTGCGTTTTTCTCACTTTGCGACCAGTTATCGAAGCTTCCGTTGGTCAAGGCAATCTCTTCCGCTGTCGTAAAAGAATTCTCCTCACCGGCTGTTCCATCAACCGATATGCGGTATTGATACGTAGTTTGCGCCTTCAAGCCGGTCACCGTAGCGGTAAAAGAAGTTCCGGATACCTTTACAGCCGAAGCCGCCAACGTATTCCAAGCGGCGTCACCTTGTTTTTTATACTCAATGACCGGAGTCTTTCCACTCTGTATCTTTCCACTTAACGAAGCCTTGGTCACCATAGCGAAAGCCTCCGAGGAAGCTGACGATTCCCCTGATTTATGATACACATAAACCGTCCATTTCTGCATCACGTCTTCCCATGCGTTTCCAACAAAGAATTGTCGGGAACCACTTGAATAATCTTTCTCGGTAGAAGCGGTTGGATCCGGCTCTACCGTACCATATTCACCACCAAGATTCATCTTATTCACTTGTAAATCCCTTAAAGATTGTTCCGGAGATACATAAATAATCACGTTCCGGTTGTACGCATCGATGACTGCGTTTCCCACTTGATTGGTCACATCAATTTCCCGATTGATGATTTGCTTTACAGTCACCTTCCATTTATAATCTTGATACGTGCTTACCGTAAAAGAAACCGGTGACGTGAAATCTACTCGTGTATTAGCGGTAGAAGAGATGCTATCCAACGAGGCAAAGCCTGTCGTAGGGAAATTCTTAATATCCACACAAGCCGTAGAATCACCCACTAACACCGCTCCATCCGTTATTTTCAAGCGCTTAATCTTTAAGTTAGAGATATCCACGGAATCATTCACAAATAAAGTTACCGTACGATCCGTATTATTGATCGTAGCCTCGGCACTTTGTCCGTCCTCTCCAGCCCGTTGCCCCTCTACCTCCATGGAAAGGATCGCTCCATCCACTACAGGATAAGGAATATCATCCTCTATAACACAGCTGGCCAACGTGAAGAATAAGCTTATATAACAACCTAATTTTATCATCATCTCCTAATATTTACAGATAAAACGTCATACCTATATTTATAGAGAATAGATTTATCTTAAAATTACCCGAAGAAACCCGTTGCCGTCCTTCCTCCACTTGGTTTGTCTCTTGATCAATCCACTTAAAGTCAAAACCCATCACGCCAACCGAAACCTCTACAGCAGACCAATCCGTAATAAAGGCAGTCATTCCCGGTGCGAAACCAATCTGCATATTCTGCACGGTTTGATAAGAGCCATCATATTCCGTACCCGATCCGGTAGAGTTTTTACCTGTTCCATATCCATAAGTCAACCGAGCCTCATTAAACAACCCAAAAATCTTACTTTTCCCGATCGGCATATATGTCCGTATAAAACAAGAAGCCTCATACTTATGCTCCAGATAATAAAGATCCTTCAAGCTGATTTTAAAGTCTTCTCCCAAATTCAAATCGAAATTACCCAGATCCAAATAATTCCGTTTGTAAGAGAAGCGGGCACCCATAGAAATATTATCCCGGAAAAAATAACCGAAATAAGGGCTGACACTAAAATCATACCCCTTCCCCTCGATATCTTTCAACACGAGGAAATTTAAGTTACTCTCATTATGCTCAGAATAAGAGACCGTACCTCCGGCCATCCAAGTCCCTTTCGGGATAAAGACAGTCTTCTGGATCTCCCGGTCAATTCTCTGAATTCTACGGGAAGATTGAGCTATCACAGAGCCAATACCCATGACCACCAGCAGGGTCACTATAAATAATTTATGTTTCATCAATTAATGCATTCCTATTTTACCTGTGGACTATCACCATAGATCAATTCCAAATCATCCAAATAAAGCAAGCTAGAAGTACTTCCTGTAAAATAATCACCGTATTTACTAGAAGAAAACACAACAATTATATGAGTCGGTTTCTTTTCCAAATCCTTATATACCAAATCAATAGTAAACTTCTTCCAAGCAGACGAAGTAACGCATTCAGCATCGGATAACGCACCATAAGCAACTACGAAATTATCATTATCATCTGCCAATAATTTAGCAAAATCTTTAGAAGTTCCAGCCATATTTGTATTATCCAACTGGTATGTACCTGTAGTCAAAACGATATAGCCAGACCATAAATCTTGATCCTTATCCGTAACCGTGTTACTTGGCTGAGATCCACCAACATAATTAATTTGTCCTGTAGAATATAGGAACCAACCGGTCAATTGAGTCGGACGTTCTGTAAACGGCTGACCAAAATCAATCTTAGCGCCACTCGTACTTACCAATGAATTGAACCTACCGGAATACAAACTTCCAGCCGCAAACTTACCTATACCAAATGCACTTGCATATTGAGATTTTAATTCCGCAGATTTTCCACCTGTAGTATGCACTTTACTTTCATTACCTTGTGTTGGATTGGCATTAACTAAAGCACCTGCTCCAGTGGTAGTACCCGGATTGCTAGAATCCCAAAAGAAATTATTCGCATTAAGGTTTGCATACCAAGTCTTTCCATCTTTATACCAATTATCAAGATTTCCGTTAGGTAAAGCTTTTGCAACCTCTGTGGTAAACATTTTTGGATCACTGGAATAATTATCCGCTGCTTTAGTATATGATAAACGATAGGAATAGGTAGTAGCAGGCGTTAATCCTTTCAGAGTCGCTTTAAACAAATCACCCTCTTTCGTAGCGGTACACTCCATCCAATCCGCGGCATTCTCTGTTTTATATTCAAACTTCATACAAGAAGGATCCAGCTCTACTCCCTCTTTGATTGAAGCGATCTTACCTTCCAGTAACGCAAAGCTACTCCAAGCATTCGCCGAAGCCACCTCTAATTGGGTCGATGAAGTTACCGGCACCATAATCTCATACGTGTACTCTTTCTCTGTTTCATCCACATCCACCATTATATCTCCAGCGGTACCTGAGTCTGCTATCTTATAATTCAATATATAATGATCACGAGCCTTCACTTTCGTGAGCTCTTTACTTTGCGAAAAGGATTGCCCCGCCTTATTAACAACCGTAATAGAAGCTTTCAAATCTCCTTCCGGAAAATAAACAGGTTTATTCTGTACACCCATCATAAAGTTTTGGCCGCTTATACCTGAAACTTTCGATTCTACTAACACAACTGCATTCGCAAAAGATTTTTTAAAAGAATCGTCAAAATTCACCGTAACCTTAACATTAGCCAACTTACATATAATATCAGCGGTCATTTCTTTCCCTTCTAATACCGTTACTTTGGTAGAACCCTTATAATAAGGTATATCCACACCGGAAGCGTTACCATCAAATCCATTAGAAGACGCTGTAATCGTATAAGAACCAGCCTTCAATTTCAATTGCTTACCTTCCCATTCGGCATAATTTTCCGTACTTTCCACGACACTCCCTGCCTCATTCTTTATTTCCACATAAAGCTGTTTAGGATTATAGTTTTCAGGAACTGTACTTTTCGTACTTACACTTGTAGCCGTTCCGATCTCCACACGTAGGTAACCCACGTTCTCACTAACTAGCTTATCTTCACTCTGACACGAACATACAATCCATACAAAGAACAGGACTGATAATATGGAGTATACCTTTTTCATTTTATTCCGTAATCGTTATTGTTAAAACTTTCTCTACCACTTTATCATTCATATCTGTCAATGTGATATAAAATTCATGGGTTCCGGCAAATATGTCCAAAAAATTAAAGAATGTCGCAATTGGAAATGTATACTCAGTCGCTCCCTCTACCGGTGTTTTCTTCGCACTGCCATCCGCCTCTTTTAACTCTAATGAATCAAACAAATTTTGAATTCCTTGATTTCCTATTAAATTGGCACCTAATAATAAAGCTCCCGGCTCATCAAATGCAGCATCTTGCAATGTCGCTTTAAAACCCTCATTATCAGTAACAATTCTCACTAAAGCACTTTTTATTCCTGCTGAAGCCTTCATTATAGCATCCGCACTTGCTGGCTTCGCAGGAGTTCCACTCAATGAATACGTAAAATCTTTAGGTAATGTCACACTAACCGCTCCCTCATCCGGGTCTGGCGTAGGATCCGGTTTCGTCTCCTCCTTATCCTCTACCGGAATATCTACAGCCTCATTATGATTCTCAAAAATAACACTTATCGTAACAGAGATACCTGTAACCGCTCCCGTAGTAGGGTCTTCCTCATTTCCCGGTTTCAGATCGATGATAAGCGCTTCTCCACCCGTGAAATTGGGGTTATCAACATCATCATATTTTTCCTTGGCATCCTCTTTTTTGAATACATAAGGAGCCATCGTGACCGTATTCCCCTCTATGGTTTTTGCCCGAATATTCAGTGTTACGGTTTCCGCTCCTCCCTCACCAAAATACCAATAAATAGGAGCAGGACTCGCAGAGGCATTTGCGCTTGTTTCCTGAACTGACAACGCAGTCTCGGAGCCATCATCCAACATGATCGTCCATTCTGTAAACTTCGCCAAAAACTCCGAACTATAATTCAATTGAATCCTACTATTCTGCATCTTGCAAGTCACCTTTGCGCTACTCGTGATATCCTTCTTAATTTCCATATCGGAACTTCCCTTATAATAAGGAGCTTCCAATTTCTTTTCCAGTACGCCTTTTGTATGAGAAACTACGGAATAAGTACCTACCGGCAATAAAATAGATTCCGGTAAATCCGCCACCGCATCATAATTTCTTTCAACCTCTTCCCCATCTACACTTTTCCCGACAATAGAAACCGGGAAATCGTCCGTACTAACAGATGTAGCCTTCGTCACCGCCGGAGATTTAGCTTGTACACTCAACTTCAAAAGTCCCATATCCACACCCTCTTTGCCACTCTTTATTTCTTCCCTCATCTCGCAAGAGATAAAACCGACCAAAGCGAACAGGCTTAAAGCAATATAATTTAATAATCTCATGATTTTTTTCTTCTCTTTTTTAATTAGACCTTAATGACTAAACCCATTCAGAAGGGATCACGATATCTACAGGTATATCATTTGTTCCTTCATCAATCTTGATAGAGACTCCCAATTGTCCGGTTTTATCGTTATAGCTAGGGGCTACCTGCAATGTCCACGCTTTATTCGGTGCCAAATCATAAGTCCGGACAACAGTAGCCGCTTTTGTTTGATATTGAGATTTCGGTGTTAAATAGATTGTAGCCGTTACAGTTTCTCCGCCATTGTTGAGTTTCAAATACCAAGGTTCCGTATCCGCTTTAGACCACTTAGCCGTAGAACTACTCCCCAAGGCTGAAGTCGAATAAGTAACATAATAATCACTAAAATAAGTGTCCATTTCCGTAAATTCCACTTTCACCTTACCATAGGTTGGTGTACAAGTAAGAGAAATAGATTTATCCGTTTCACCATTTAAATTAAAAGAGTTGGAACCTTCCACATAGAATCCGGTCCGAGAAGCGGCATCTGTATTCGTCCCATAAAAAGCCTTCACGGTATAAGCTCCGTTATCCAATTCGACGGAAGCAGGTATTTCCGCATATTTGAATGTTTTGACGGGATCGCTCTCCCCTACTTTCAAAAATTGCACCGTATAATTATCCAGATTTTTATAATCGCCCTCATTCACCGCTTTTGTCTCCGTATTAAAACTTGCGGTAGCAGACAAGTCCAAAGCGATCGTCCCTTTTCCTTTTGAAAAAGAAGTTAAATCCTCTACTTGACAAGATGTCATCAACATGCACCCCGAAAGGAGATAAGCCATCCCATACAGTAGCACCCTCAAATTTCCCATACAATAATTGTTTACTTATTAATCTGTTTACCTTAAAAAGAGATTATTCCCAAATTTGGATACAAAAT
>ULXH01038048.1_pt1 | contig 13761 bp, 6 predicted proteins | sample 1961101 | NCBI WGS metagenome assembly ULXH01 (sample SAMEA4835833, study PRJEB28245) | human gut metagenome | biome: gut microbiome; material: fecal sample | place: Denmark | collected 2008 | reverse complement strand
AGAAAAAATAATGCGTGACACAGTTTATTTTACACTACCTCTTACGATAATCCACCGGAGAAATACTGTATTGCGCTTTAAAGCACTTTGAGAAATACGCTGGAGAATTAAAACCACAGCGGTCGCACACTTCAGTGATAGATATGTCCTTATTTTGAATTAACAAGGTAGCCGCATGCTTCAATCTCATGCTTATAATAAAGTTGTTAGGAGTCATTCCTGTCAACGACTTAAACTTGACGTATAACAACGAACGACTGATTCCCAACTCCTGACATAATAAAGTAACATCAATATTGTCCATGTGCTCTTCGATTAAACTACTGGCCTTACGTAGCAAATCTTGATCCATCTCTCTTACACAAGTCAAATCAATTTCCTCAATCGGCTTTTTGGTAAACTGATAATGAATCAGTTTTCTGTTACGTATCAGATTCTTTACCCTCACTATCAGCAAGTCAGCGTTAAACGGCTTGCTGATATAATCATCGGCACCTCTGCTAAATCCCTCCATACTCTGCGGAACTCCATCTAAAGCGGTTAGCAATACTACCGGAATATGACAATAATCAATGTTATTCTTGATAGCCATACATAATTCAGTTCCACTCATAACAGGCATCATTATATCCGAAATAATCAAATCGGGCATCTTGGCATGTACCAAATCTAATGCCTCCTTACCGTTAGTAGCAGTTTCTACATTATAATACTTCTCAAACAATTCCTTTAAAACAATCAGCAACTCCTCATTATCTTCAACAAGAAGAACAGTATAAGTTTCACGGTCGGCATCTAAGATTGATGAATCTGCAACACCCGATGCTTCATCGACAGCCGGTTCCGATGCTTCTGAAGCATACTCCAACATCTCATCCTTATTAATCACACCGAGTTTCTCTGTTTCGTGAGAATCTATCATATAAGAAACCTCATTCTCATCTACGAATGAGATATGTGGATCTTGTTCATAGACACTTCTATCATAAGGCAATGTCACAACAAACGTACTCCCCTTATCTTTCTCGCTAAATACTTCTATCTTCCCATGATGTTTTTCTACAATAGTCTTTGTAAGAGCCAAACCTATCCCTGTACTTCCTTTCATTGTCAATCCGTTGTCCGACTGATAAAAGCGGTCGAATATACGCTTCAAGTCTTCTTTCGAAATGCCAACACCACTATCAGAAATAGTAACCACAACATTCTTATCAAGCTGTTTAACCGCTACATCAATCTTACCATGCTCGTGAGTAAACTTAAAGGCATTAGACAATATATTATAGAACACCTTTTCAAGCTGAACAGCGTCGAACCAACAAGTTATCTCATCAAAATTAGCAGTAAACCTATAAGAAATCTGTTTAGTTTTCGCATAATCGGCAAATGAAGAATAAATATTGCGGATAAACAAAGATATATCTGCCCTACCCATACGAAGTATGAACTGATCTTGCGTGAATCTTCTAAAATCTAACAACTCAGTAACAAGCGAGTTCAGTTTGAGAGTATTTCTCCGCAACTTTACAATAGTTCGATAAATAGAAGGATAATCTTTTGTATCATTTATTAATTGATCCGTATAATTCGCTATCAACGTAATTGGCGTACGGAACTCATGGCTAATGTTAGTAAAGAAAACAAGTTTCTCGCGATTAGTCTCCTCATTCTTTTCCTTCACAAAAATCTCCCTTTCTAACGCCAACTTCATAGCTTGCTTATTATGCCTGATCCGTATTTGCCAAACTGTTATAATAACCAAAACAGAAAGATAACCAAGCCATGCCCACCATGTATCATACCAAGGAGAAGCTACATGAATGACGAGTGTTCTTTCCACCTCGGTCTGCCCTACCTCTTTGATACGAAGAGTATAAGTCCCCGGATTCAGATTAGCATATTGTATCTGAGGATTATGAGTTCTGACCCATTCATTATCTACTCCACTCAACTGATAATCGTAGTCAATATCGATACGTGAATGAAGATAATCTGATATAGCCAAATTAATAATGACATGATTCTGATTATGCTTCAAGTCTATACGCTCCGTGAAAGGTACACTCCGTTTCAATATACCTGTTTCATCATTCACTTTCAGAATCTTGTTGTTTATCTGTATAGACGAAAAATAAAGAGCCCCACTCTTAATATCTTCATTATAAAAGTCAGATTCTTGCAAGCAAGTTATACCTCTTGTATTACCAGCGTAAACTTCCTCTCCAGAGATATACAATCCGCAACCATTAATAAACTGAAACATCCTGTCATTCAGTTCCAAATTGACATATAATCCAGTAGTCTCATCATATAGCATCACGCCATTATCTGAAATAAGAATAGCCTTATCAGAGTTTATAAACTGAATATTATAACAATAATCACTGAAAATATTGCTATTTTCTGTTGTCTGCGGAAAGAGTTTATGCTCCCTTGTATTCCAGCATAATAGTCCACCACCCAAGGTAGTAAGATAAACATTTCCCTTATTGGCCAACAGTGAAGAGACGGCTGCTTTTACGCCATGCTCCCTAAGATCAATCTTTTCAACGTGTTTAGTATTCATTAATGAATATGTTATCAGATACTGATAGCTATACCCATAAAACATACCCTTTTCATCGACATCAAAAAATTCACAATATCCAGGCATCGCCGGCAAACTTGTAAACTCTTCTGTAGAGACATCAAATTTAAATATTCCACTTCTTGATGATAAGATGATATAGTTTTTCCATTTACGCAAGTTAAATACCACGTCGGATGGGTATAGTCTATTTTTCCCATCTTTAGAATAATATTTTTTCACGGCTCCTGTCTTTACATCTATGCAGTTAAAACCTCCCAAATACATGCCTACATATAACTTATCGTTCTCTTCATCGTAGCAAAGAGATTTGATATTATTATGCGAGATGGAATTTTTATCCTCCATAGAGAAATGCTTAACACGCTGCCACTGTTTATTTACACAGCTAATACCTCCTCCGTCTGTACCAATCCACAATTGACCATGCTTATCTTTCACTATACTACGTATGTATGAAAAATAACGGTCTGTGCTAACAGAAGCTTGGTAATCGTAATTAAAATAAGAATTCTTGTTGGGATTAAAATAGTTTACTCCTCCATAATAACTTCCTATCCATATAGTACCCTGCCTATCTTTAAACAGAGAGAAAATAGACAGATGATTCAATCCACCGGCATAACGAGGGATATCCATCGTACTGAATTTACCTGTAGCGATATCATATTTCTGAAGTCCTGAGAAAGTACCAATCCATACCGTATGATGATTATCTTCTACAATTTGGCGCACCTGTCTGTCTATAATTCCATTTCCATTTTTATCTACCGGAACTCTATGTATATTGCCGTTACGATAAATATAAAGACCATTCATTCTGGTACTAATCCATAATTCTTTAGTACTGATTTCTACAATATTATATATATCTTCATTAGGTAAAACAGAAGTATAAGCTAACAAATCATGCAAGTCTGAAACAAAGAGTCCTTTATTGGTCCCGATATACAGTTTCCCTTTATCAGCCAATAAAAAATTCACCAGTTCAGCAGGAAGTTTCATGAAAGCCTTAGGCTTGTCAATACCGTCTGATACTACATAGATAGAATCATTCTTGGCATAAATAACAGAATCGCCAACAATCTCTATAGCAGTAGTTTGTTTATCTCCGGTGAGTTGCCTAAACATATCTGTTTCAAGATTGTAAAAAAATAGATTTCTATCACAGATAATATACATATTTCCTTTTTTATCGGCCTTAAGATAACCTATGGAATTTCCTAACCATAAACTACCGCTATCAGTAGCCGATACATAACCTTTATACGTAGTAACCCGCGTACCATCGTATATATTAACGCCTTCATTGGTACCAAACCACATTCTTCCCAATCCATCTTGCTCTATACGTATTACCGATGGCTGAGATAACCCGTCTTCAATACCTATGTGATGGAAACTCTGCGCACTCAGGTTACTGAAAAGACCTAAGATTAAAATAAAAAGGAAACATGTATATTTCTGATATCTGTGCATATTATAAAATCCTTATCTATTAGATAACTTTATAACGACTTCGCTTTTTCCAGTCAGCTCAGGATGCTGCATAACTAAGCGAATACGAGTTAACGAATCTTGTCCCCATTCTTTTCTCAACTTGGCATCTTTTAATTCTATATTATCTATTTCTGCCTTGAACAACTTCTTGTCGTAATTGAATTGGAACGCATCTTTGCCTCTTAACAAAGTAATATTTCCATATTCTATATTAACTTGGCACGAAGTCATGAAATTCAATGTAGTATTACCTTTAACCTCAGAAAGATTCCAGCTGTCGGAGATAACAAAATTCTTCTTTCTGTTCAATACGTAACTTCTCTCCCATTTATTCACACAAGCCTCTTCGGGATATGCTTTCGCTATATCCACCTGATAAAGAACACGCTTTGAGCTTGCCTCATAACGCTGGCCACGAGCCTTGTATTTACCACCGAACTTTTGTTCTACTCCGTTGATGGTAGGCAGGTTATGATAGCCCGACTGCATAGTCCATATCTTATATCTTTCATCGCTGAACGTTTGTCGGGTATAGGTTTCTACGCCTACATCAATCAGAACGGGTTCGCTATCATAATAAAGAATGAACGTTCCTACATCATTATGGTTATGGCTTTCATGATTATTACCGCCCTTTGCGGCAAAATAATATCCTGTACCTTGTCCGTCTTTATCTCTTGCCACACAGAGTTGTGTATCTTCAAAGAAATAGGTACCTACATTAGGCTCACTCTTACGGCAAGCTATAATATCTTTATACATAAGAAGTTCATCAAGCGCAGCGGCGAAATATCCGGTTACTCCATTCTTGAAGCTATGGTTATAATCTGCCATCTGAGCAGCGAACTCTATCATTTTCCGGTCGTTCAGTCTTTTACCATATAAAAACAACAAGCTTGGACTTGGAGATACTTTAGGCGATGAATCGGCAAAGTTCACGAAATAATTCTTTCCGATATGCACGCGATAAATATATCGAGCCATATTCTGCAAGAGAGGGTTAGGAAATACATTAACCTTACCGTCTGTCACCTTATAAAGCAAATTCAAGAACTTCACCGCATGTCCGAAAGCATGACTCCAATACGTAGGTCCTTCTTCGCAAGCTCCGTCTTTTTTATATACACCAAAGAAATAATCCATCGACTTGATTAATTTCCATACTCCTTGTTCTATGCGGGTACGGTCTGTCTCAACAAGCATAACTGCCTGAAGTACATTATAATTAATCCACGGATTCCAATTATTCACCGCTACTCCAGAAAATCCCATCCACCAGTAATCATCGCGCTCCATATATGGCTGAATGAGTTTTCGGTTTACTTCCTCTACAATTCTTTTGTCTATCAAAGGGCTGACTTTATCAAATTCGTCTTTAAAGAAATAGTGCAGCCAAGCCATCTGAGCACCTATATCGCTAACCACAAGTTCTACTGTCGGTTCATCTCTATCGGGTAGTCCGGAACGGTCTTTTTGAAAATGCAAGTGAGCAGAATGAATCCACGAAGTCTCGCATAAGAACCATGCACCATCTATGATGGCATCCATGAATCTTCCCTTTCCTTCTACCAACTCGGCTAAAGTCAACGCCTGCAAAGCCAAATGATTTTCTCTTCCTGTAAGAATAGCTCCGGTACGTTTATATGCCAGATAATCGGAAGCCAAATCGGGTTTCCACACATGTTTAAGTGCTTTTTCTCCTTTCTCTATGATAAGTTTTGCCATTTGTTCATCTACACGCGTAGCCCATCCGGCTCTATCTGAATACGCAGGATAATCAACCCACGTTTTATCAAAGTTAAGCACCTTATCAAGCTGCTCATACTTTACTACACTCTCTAATAACTTATTATCTGCCTGCGATGTGAGGCTTACACAGAATAACAACAATAAAACAAACTGCATTTTCACTGAAACAGCAGATTTAAGGAATCTATTTTTCATAACTGATGCATATTATTGATATCTGTACAAATGTATTAATTTTGATTAAATTATACGGTAACAAAAGGCTTTTTTTATTCTTCTTCATAAAGTCGTCTCATATCGGTCGATGTGAGCGTTCGTATCGGTCGAAGTAAGCATTCGTATCGGTCGAAGTAAGCGTTCGTATCGGTCGGTATGAGACGACTTTGCTAATTAGTTATTACGATTTATTTTTTTCGTGTTTCATTTCTTTTTTAAAATGCAATCACGATAACGAGTCAAGGCTTCCAGATAATAATAATCGGCATACACCAGAGGCTTGTCTATCTCTGCTTTGTGAGGAAGACTTCCGGTGCAATGCATCAATATAAAATTGCCATTCTCGCCCAATTTTGCGCGATAGGTATCCGTGTCAAGACTCTTTAGTAACTTACATGCCAATTCTTGATAATGGTCTTTCTCTGTATATTGAGCCAATTCAAACAACGCTGATGCCACAATAGCCGTAGCTGATGCATCTTTCAGCTTATCTACAGGCTGATATTCTTTAGCGTACGATTTACCTTGAGCTTCGTATCCTTTCTGGCCGGCATTGAAATCCCACGCAGGAACTCCGTCTTCGGGCAAATGGCTGATGAAATAATCAGCGAATTTCTTAGCGGCTTCCAGATATTTCTTGTCTTTGGTTTCACGATACATCATGGTATAACCGTAAACTGCCCAAGCTTGTCCGCGCGACCATGTGGAATTATCGCTGTAACCCTGACAAGTTTGACGATTCAACACCTTTCCGGTACTTGGTTCATAATTAACTACATGATAGCTGCTTCCATCTGGTCTGAATTGATTAGCCAAAGTTGTATTGGCATGATTTACGGCAATGTCATAATATTTACGGTCGCCCGAAATCTTATATGCATAGAAAAGCAACTCAAGATTCATCATATTATCGATAATTACAGGATAAAACCATTCCGATCCGTCCCATGCCTTACGGTAGTTCCAAGATTTAATAGCTTTTACCGTATCGTTGTAGCGAGAGCTAAGCGATTCTGCGCTCTGAAGCAAGATACTCTTATACTCTTGATGCGGATCCAGGCGAACTGCGTTTCCGTAACTACAATACATCATAAATCCCAAGTCGTGATGACCGGTGAATGTTTTTAGCTTCTCTAAACTTGTAGTCCATTTAGTAGCTTCTTCTTTCCACTTTTTATCGTTGGTCAAGTCATACAGTAACCAAAGATTACCCGGGAAGAAGCCCGAAGTCCAGTCATACTTATTGGTAGTGATAAGACGTCCGTCATTGTCTATAGTCCTTGGGTAACGATTATCCGCTGGGTCTCCAACAGCAGTCAGCATACGCTCTGTTTGCTTTGCGGCAAACGAAACATTTTCATCGAAAAACTTTTTATCAGCCTTTATAGAAGATTGAGAGGCACAAGAAATCAAGTTTCCTACGACTCCAAATAGAATTATCCAATATATTCTTTTCATTATAACTTTAATTTAATTAGTTATTTACCAAGTCCTTTCAAATTTTTATTCAAAAAGAGATTTCATAGGACGACCTATCCATACCTGTGGCTGCTGTAGGTTAAAAATATAGGCAATAGTTGATGCCACATCATACTGCATCATACTGATTTCGTCGAAACAGATACCTTTACGTATATTCTTCCCTGAAATAATAAAAGGAGTCTCCATTTCCTTCATGGTCTTACCTCCGTGTCCTTTATTAATACCACCATGATCTGATGTAAGAATAAATATTGTATTCTCTATCATGCCGGCATCTTTTACCGCCTGCACAATTTGTCCTACATAGTTATCGAGTTCTTGTAGCTTGGCATAGTATGCAGGAGTATCATGTCCATCAGCATGTCCTACATGATCTGGATTATCAAAGCATACAGCAACTAAAGTTGGCTGCTTTTCCTTGATATATTTCACTGTTTGCTGACACAAATCCTGAGGAGTCTTTTGATAATCGGGCACATGATAGTTAAAATCAAGCGACAACGAATCTACTAGATATTTAATGCCGTTCCACTCATACAAGCAACCAATTTCAGCCTTTGGCTGGTTATCTCTGAGTAACTGAAATATAGTTGGGAAAATGCCATGCTGATTCAGTTCTCGCGATGGAAGTTCTGGAGTTTTAGAACCCCACTGAGTATATCCGTGCAGTTCTGGACCTGCCCCCATAAACATAGAAGCCCAATTGATAGCACTTGATGAAGGAAGTGCCGAACGTTTCTTCAACGTATACGCACCTTCACTCATCAATTTCTTCACGTTTGGCATATCAGCTTTAGGTAAACTATATGCTCCCCATCCATCTAAACCTATAAAAACTACGTGCTCTGCCTTCTTTTCGCTGCAACTACAACACAAAGTAATAGCCGAAATAATAAAGAAAAGCACTCTAAATGTATATAAATATGTTTTCATTATCCGAAATTATTAAAAGTGAATGATTATTTTACACGCAACGACTGATGGCCGTCAATAGGAAATTCTTTGCCCGACCATGCTTTTTGTGAAGTCCATGGTTCAGCCTTATCTGTCCAGAAAGGAGCATCAGGAGCCAATCCTAATACCATATAAACCAACGAAGTCATATACAAGCTACCATTATTGGTATAGTAGTTAGACAAATTAGGCTGATGTCCAACAAAACCAAGTTGCAAGTAACCATCTTTATCGAAGTTTCCGTCTACTGCATACATATTTTTCATTACAGCCGTCAACGCACTTCTAAGCTGTCCGTTGGTAATACCATCAGGCAATCCGTATTTCCAAGCAGCAAGAGCCAAAGTTTGGAAAGCACCCATTCTGTAAACTACCGAACGACCGAAAGCCGGATAAGTACCTTCGGGCGAAATGAGGCGTTCCATGAAAGTATTAAAGCGCTGCATACGCTTGATTGCTAATTCTACAGAAATAGGTGTGCTAAATTTATGTTTTTTACAAACCTCAAGCACCTCAATATACATAGGATGCATAACGTAAGAATTATAATAATCTAAAGCGAATTCGGGTCCGTCAGAATACCATCCATCGCTAAGATACCATTCGTTCATTTTATTCACGGCTACTGTAAGTGCATACTGATCGGCCTTTTCATCTACTGATAAAAGAAACGCTTCTACCATAGCACGGAACAAGAGCCAATTGTTATATGCAGGACGAATGACGCGCAGTCCTTTGAAGCATTCAATATAGCGCTTTTGAGTCTGCTCGTCCAACAAATCCCAAGTGGCTTGAGGTGCTCTCATAAAGCTTTCTGCCAAGTAAGCGGCATCTACAAGAATTTGTGTAGGACCTTCCCACAACAAATAATCGGGACTTGAAGGATCTACCGCATTTTTATAAGAAGCAATAGCCCATTCACGAAGTTGCTTACGCATCTTTCCTTCGCTGGTATTATCATCCGGCAAAGCCAACCAAGGAGAAATACCAGCCATAAGTCTACCAAAAGCTTCCAAGTAGGCAACCTTTTTGTTACGTCCGTCCCATGTAGGACTCAACTCTAAATTCATCTTTTTCTGCAACTCGCCCTTACTCATGTTTTCGAGAATTGGCTGCGCAATTTTGTAACACATATTACACCACACCTCTCTATCACTTTCGGAAGACCTAGATGGTTTGGCTATCAACGAATGATGAGAGCAAAATAGAACAAGCAAGATTAATAGAATCTTTTTCATGATATTTAAATTAATTAAGATATAGTTTAATAGCACAAAAGTAATGTATAGCGCATATTTTGACTTGTAATATATTCCTTTATATATATAAAATAGTCCAATGCCTAAATAATTCCATTTTTAGACCACACTTTCTATATCTCTAATTTACAACACATTACACCACCAAATATCAAATTTTACATTTAACCTGTAAAATTGTTATAGTAATATGGACGATAATTATGGTGGCTTCATAACATATTTTTCACTTTTGTTTTCTGATAATAGTTCGGCTACAAAACACCGAAGTGTTAATATATGAATTTACAAATATTGTTTATTTACATTTTTTAATATTCATGGGAAACAAAACTTGGTTAGTGGCATTATCGCTATTGGCATTAAGCCAGCCGGGCAAAATATTTGCCGAGCATACTAATGCGGTAAATGCAGCTGTAGCTTTACAGCAAGCTAAAGAGAAAGTAGTGACAGGAGAGGTATCAGACGATACAGGTCCTGTTATTGGTGCTTCCGTTCGTGTACAAGGAACTACGAATGGTACAATTACTGATATTGATGGTAAGTTCTCGCTAAAAGTACGAGTTGGACAAGTTCTCGAAGTCTCTTTTATCGGATATGAAGATAAAAAGATTGTCTATAAAGGAGAATCGAACCTGAAAGTAAGACTGTCTGAAAATGTAACCCAGCTACAAGAAGTACAGGTTATAGCTTATGGTGCAACAAAGAAAGTAACCGTAACCGGAGCGCTGTCTTCTGTTAAATCTGATGAAATCATGAAATCACCGGTGGCAAGTGTAGCAAATGCGCTGAGCGGTAAGATTCCAGGATTATCAAGTGTACAGTCGAGCGGTCAGCCTGGTGCCGATAATGCTACACTTTATGTACGTGGTGTGGGATCATTGAGTACTTCTTTGTCAAGTCCTCTTTGTTTGGTAGATGGAGTAGAACGTTCATTCAACCAAATTGACCCGAATGAAATAGAAGATATCACCGTATTGAAAGATGCATCGGCAACAGCCGTATTCGGTGTGCGTGGTGCAAACGGTGTAATCTTGGTTACTACAAAACGAGGTGAAAAAGGTAAGGCAAAAGTTTCGTTCTCTACAAGTGCATCTGTACAAATGCCTACCAACATTCCTGAATTTGCAAATAGCTATGACTATGTGAAAACTTATAGAGAAGCACAGCTTCGCGACGGTGTGGCGGAAGATAAGCTAACTTTTACAGCAGAAGATTTGGAAGGATTCCGCACTCAAAGCGATCCTCTGCTTTATCCAAGTATAAGTTGGACTGACTTATTGATAGACAAATCGGCTTGGCAAACACAGCACAACCTATCAATTTCAGGTGGTTCCGACCGTGCACGCTATTTCGCATCATTAAGTGCATTTACACAAGACGGTCTGTTCCATACATTCAAGAACGGTCACGATAAAGGGTTCAACTATAAGCGTTACAACTACCGTATCAACATGGATATAAATGTAACCAAGACTACTTTATTCAAGATTAACTTGGGAGGTCGGCTGTCTACACAAACACAGCCTAACTATAACAACGGAGTCTATACTAGCTTGTCTTATCTGTACAACAATATATATTCGGCTGTTCCATTCTCTGGAGCTGGCTTGGTAGACGGTAAATGGATAGTATCCAGCAAAAGTATCTGGGGTAAATTCGGAGAGCTAAATGATGGTTTGGGCTCATACTACGGTAAAGGCTACAACACCAACACTGGCAACACTGTAAACTTCGACTTCCAATTGGAGCAGAAATTAAATTTCATAACTAAAGGACTGAAATTCCACGCAAAAGGAGCATACAACAGTACTGTAAGCTACAACAAACGCCGTGAAGGTAGACTTGATTGTTACGAAGCTATATTAGTAGATGGTGAAACCGTTCTTAAGAAGACACAAGAAGCTTCTAAATTGGGTTACTCGTCATCAACCAGCAAAAGCCGTGACTGGTATTTGGAAGGTGCGTTGAACTATCAGCGTGATTTCGGAAAACATCATGTATCTGGCTTGGCAATGTATAACCAGACCATGAAGTATTATTACTCAAGTTCTGGCAACTATGCCGGCATTCCACGTGCATATGTCGGTTTGGTAGGTCGTGCCACTTACGATTATGCCACTCGTTACTTACTCGACTTAAGTATCGGTTACAATGGCTCCGAGAACTTTGCCGAAGGAAAGCGTTTTGGTATTTTCCCTGCCGGTTCTATAGGATGGATTGTATCTGAGGAAAAGTTTATGCAACCACTAAAGCCTTACCTAAGCTACTTGAAATTACGCGCCTCATACGGTATTGTAGGTAATGACCAGTCAGACGCACGATTCTTGTATTTGCCTGATAGTTATACATTATCTACCGGAAGCACTAACTTCGGTGCAACGGCCAATAATGTACTTGCAGGTGCAAAAGAGTCTAAGAAAGGTAATCCGGATGTTACATGGGAAACTTCCGCCAAACAGAATTATGGGGTAGATATACACTTCTTCGACAGCCGTTTGAAAATGACTTTCGATTATTTCATCGAGCATCGTAAAGATATTCTTATCACCCGACAGATGAATCCTGGATATTTGGCTATCACATTGCCAACCGTAAACATGGGTAAGGTAGATAACAAGGGTTATGAAATCACAGCCCGTTGGGAAGATAAAATTAAGAATGTACGCTACTATATAGGCTCTTCTGTATCGTATGCAAAAAATAAGATCATCTTCAAAGATGAAATTCCGCAACCTTATGAATGGATGTGCTCAACAGGCCGTCCTGTAGGACAACAGTTCGGGTATGTAACAGATGGATATTTCAGTGTAGAAGATGCTGCCAATTATGATGAACTGAAAGGCAAAGAAGGTGGAATTCCTAATCATGGAGAAGGTTTCTCACCCAAAGCAGGTGACGTGAAATACAAAGACCTAAATGGTGACAGAAAGATAGACGCCAACGACCGTTCTGCTATCGGATATCCAACTTATCCACTGCTGACCGGAAACGTACAAGCCGGAATTTCATGGAAAGGTCTCGACTTTAGCATGACTTGGTCTGGAGCATTCAAAACGTCACGAATGGTAAGTTCTATATATCGCTACCCATTCGGAACAACAGGACAAAGCTCTCTAATGAAATATATGATAGAAGACGCATGGACACCTGAAAAAGGTAATTCAGCAAAAGCACCTGCCATCTCACTTTCTGGTAGTACAACAAACAACTATCAAGATTCCGACTTATGGCTTCGCAATGCTTCATATGTTCGTTTAAAGAATATTGAATTGGGATATTCATTTCCTAAATCAATTGTATCGAAACTTAAAATCGGTTCTCTCCGTTTGTCTGTTTCAGGATATAACCTACTTACATTTAGTGACCTTGATTTCTGCGACCCTGAGTCGAATGCAGGAGGAAATGCTTACCCACTTATAAAAATCGTGAATTTCGGATTAAAAGTAGGATTTTAATTAAAAAGATAACTGAATTATGAAAAATATAAAGAAACACTTTCATATCATCTTGTTGGCATTAGGGCTTCTCATAAACTTCTCTTGCGAAGACTTGAAGTTCGGAAACAATTTCTTGCAGAAGCCACCCAGCACAGATGTAACAATTGATACCGTATTCTCAACAGCCGAATACGCACGCCGTGTGCTTTGGTATAGCTACCGATATTTGCCATACGGATTGGAAACAAAAGGATATTATACCACTATCTACATAGGCAACATAGAAGGTCTTACCGATTTGAACCAAAATAATAGTAGTTATTCCGCAGTACAGAAAGTATATTATGACGGAAAATACGATGCAAGTAAAGAAAATAAATCTGCACGTTCAAAAACCCCTCAGGCACAGACCAAGATTCGTTTTAACGATAGCGAGACACACATGTGGTCGGCTATTCGTAACTGCTGGCTGTTTATCGACAATGTAGACCAAGTGCCTGATATGGACGCAGACGAAAAAGAACGTATGAAAGCAGAAGCCAAAATGATAGTAGCAGTATATTATTCGCACATG
>ULXH01056699.1_pt1 | contig 14117 bp, 10 predicted proteins | sample 1961101 | NCBI WGS metagenome assembly ULXH01 (sample SAMEA4835833, study PRJEB28245) | human gut metagenome | biome: gut microbiome; material: fecal sample | place: Denmark | collected 2008 | reverse complement strand
CAAGGGCACTACCGCTAACCTTTGATATTTCAATTTTGAACGCCCCACCCTTCAGGGTCGTCCTTTATTTATTGAGCATCTGATATGCCTTCCAGATATTCGGAATGCCATAGCCAAAGACATTGTCGGGGTGCTTGACATTGTCGCCAGAGAGTTGCACGGCGCGTATGATTTCCTCCGGGCGCTTGCTGGGACAGGCCTGCATCAGACAGGCAACCGCACCGGCCATGATGGGCGTGGAGAAGGAGGTGCCGTTGGCCACCGTAATACTTCCCGTGACGTCAAAGAGCCAGGCGTCTTGTCCCAACGCCATGACGTCGGGCTTGATGCGTCCGTCGGCCGTATGGCCCAAGGAAGAAAAGACGGTGTTGTGACGTTCTTCCGTCACAGCGCCCACTGTCAGGATGTTTTTCGCATCGGCAGGCACACCAATGAGCTTCCATTCTTCGTCACCGCTATTTCCCGCACTGTTGAGCACGAGCAATCCACGACTGGCGGCCAACGAAGCCGCGCGGCTGTTGGCCGCCGTCTCGCCGTCGAGCTCATAATAGTTGTGGAGGGAGGGTGCGTCGTCGTAAGTGGTATAGCCCAATGACGAAGTCGCAATGTCCGCTCCCACGCTGTCGGCATACTCCAGGGCGGCACACCAATTGTCTTCTTCCACACGCTGTTCGCTCTCCCCGTCTTCGCTCACCAAGAGATAGAAGGAGGCACGCGGTGCCGTTCCCACCAGACTGTTTGGCACATCGGCGGCTATGCAGGAAAGCACCATCGTGCCGTGTGTGTGGCCCTCATAGACGCTTTGGTCGGTGTGTACGAAATTGTGAGTGCCGAGAATATTGGCGTTTTGCAAACCTTTGATGCAGTCGGTGTTGTAAAAACCGCCGTCGATAACAGCGATGACCACACCTTCACCAGTGAAGCCGGCGCGGTGCATACTGTCGGCAGCTATCATGCTCACCTGGCCTTCTGAATGGCCGTAATAGCTCTTGAGCGTGTCGCAGGAATTGACCACCATCGCTTTGCGGTCGACCTTCTCCTCGGCTTCGGCTGGCTTCGGCGTTTTCCACACCAGTCGCGCAGACTTGACAAACTTCACGCCGCTGAGTTTCTTGACGAGCATCGTGTCGGTGGTTTCCACCACGGCGGTGTTGTTCCATTTGCTCGTCGTCAGCACGCGGAAGCCCTGGCGGCTCAGATATTCCAAATAGATGGGCGTCACGGGCAAGTCGTATTGGTCGACCTTGATGCCGAATTTACGGCGACGCTCCAAGGCCTTCGGGGAAAGAAATTCCTCCGGACGCTTGGTGGAGTAGCTGTTGTTTGACTTATCGGTGAAGGTGACACGGTAACGATAGGCCACGGGCCACACGTCATTCTTGTCCGACAACGGTTTGACGACACTGTCTTTCGGCAGGCCGGCGCCATTTGCGCCGCAGGCAAACACTGCGACGACGAAGGAGGCGATTATTCTGATGATTGGATTCTTCATGTTGGTCTGTAGTTTTTGTGTTTAGCAATAAGCATAGGTGGTCAGTCTTCGCAGGCCGCATACTGTCCGATGCCCTTTTGAGAGGCAATCACGGAGCCTGCCACCAAGCGGTTGCCGACATAAAAAACGGCGCTCTGCCCCGGCGTCACGGCGCTCACGGGGTCGAGGGTCCGAACGAGCAGGCGTCCGTCGTCGAGGCGCTTCACGCGGCAGGGCATGGAATTGCTGTGGTAACGGATGCGCACCGAAAGATGTTCTTCTTCAAAGAAGCGCGGTTCACACACCGCCTGCCAGTCTTCAACAAAGAAGCAAGAGGTTTGCAAAGCCTGCTCTTCTCCGAGAACAATGGTGTTTTTCTCTGCATTGAGCCTCAGCACATAGGCGGGATGCCCCAGCGCAATGCCCAATCCCTTACGCTGTCCGACGGTGTAAAACGGCACACCGCGGTGGAGTCCCAAGCGACGTCCAGTCTCGTCAACATAGGCCCCGCCGTCAACGCGTGCTTCAAAGTCGGGGCATTGTGCCCGTAGGAAGTCGCGATAGTCGCCTTCAACGAAACACACCTCCATCGACTCTCCCTGCCGCGCAACGAGTTCGAAACCCTTCTGCTTCAAATAGTCCCTCACCTGGTCTTTCTGAAGTCCGCCAAGGGGGAAGAGGCAGCGTTGCAAGGTGCTTTCTGGCACACGCCAAAGGAAATACGACTGATCCTTACGCGCATCGTCGCCCGTTAGGAGATAGGTGTGGCCGTTCAGGATTTCGGTTCTCACGTAGTGGCCCGTGGCCATAAACTCGCAGCCGTTGGCATCGGCTTGCTCGCGCAGGATGCGAAATTTGAAATCGCGATTGCAACGCACACAGGGATTAGGGGTGCGTCCGTTGGCATATTCATCGCAGAAATATCTGACGACCGACTGGCGGAAAGTGTCTCTCACATCCACCACATGGTGCTTTATGCCAAGGCGTTGTGCCAGGGCCTGTGCTTCGCGGATGAAACGGGGCATGTCGTCGTCGGCATCAAACTGGCGCGGCAAATCCCAAACACGCATGGTCATGCCCAGCACTTCGTAGCCGGCATCTTGCAACATGAGGCAGACGGCCGAACTGTCAATGCCGCCCGACATGGCCACCATCACGCGTTTTTTATTATCTGTCATATAGTTTAGGGGGTCAAGAAATTGCACAATAGAGGAACGACAAAGGCTTCCCTCTCAACGAAGCCCGCTTTTGCAGCAGCTTTTCATGGCGCAATGCTCTGAAGCACGCCGCGCCTGAAATCGATGCGTAAAGGAAGCGTCTGGCGGAAGAAGGGGTATCCCAACACGCCGTCGGCTTCCACCACGCCTCCCTCCGTTTTCTTCAACGTCACAGGGAAAGGGCGTGCTGCGCCGACCTGTATGTCGCAAGCCACAGTGCCAGAAGTTTCGTTGCCATTCGTGGCATAACGGCTGCCGGCCATATTGTCGGCACAGGCCGTGTTCAAGAGCCAAGTGCGGAGTTTGCCGTTGGTTTTCTCGTCGAAGAAAAGCGTGCCGTAAGACGTGAAGCGCAGATTGGCCTGTTTGTCGGGCCAGGCTTCGGCAGCCTTTTCAGGGGGCAGCAAAAGGGCGTTGCCCGTCAGTTCCACGCATCCAAGGCGCGAAAGGTCAACGAGCCCGAGGGTGCGCACCATTTCTTTGTACACGCTGTCGCCCGCCAGCTCACTGTTGACCGCCACATAAACCATCGGATGGCGGATGACCACCGGACCGAAGGCCAGGCTGTCGGCAACGGCTGTCACGGCACGTACCAATCCAAGGGAGGAGACAACATTGACCGTGTCGTTGCTGACCACCACTCCCGCCGCTCTTGCATCGGCTTCGGTGATGATGGTGAAAGAGGTGCCAGTTGAGAGGGTGAACAACTGGTAGTCGTCGCTCAAAGCCACACTGACCAAGGGCGGCCAAACTGGCGAGAGGTCGAGGGCGAAGGTCTGCCCCTCGGGGCGGCTCACTGTTGTCGGGCCGCAGTTTAAGAAGGTTTTCGAGAGACGCAGATAGCGTTCCCAGAGCAATTTGTTTTTCTTCCGCTGCATCAGTTTGGTGGCCATGCGGTTGAGGTCTTTCCAACGTCCCTGCACCATCAAGACACGCGCCGCCGTATGCACGCAGGAGATATAATCATTGGTGTCCAGACTGTCGGCTTTCAAGAAGAGCAGACTGTCGGCTGTGGAGGCCGCCACATCGGGACGGTTGTAGGCCACGGCCAACAAGAGGCGGCAACGCCAGCGTGCATAATTGTCGAGCGCGGCGATTTGGCTGTCGGGATATTGCAGCAGGGCATAGGCATCGCCCATTTCCACCTTCTGCAACATCTGCGTGCGCAAATCGCTGCCGCTAAGTCGCCGCCCTTTCTTTGCCAACGAGCGGAAGGGTGCCAGAATGGAGTTCTTCACGCGGCGTCCCTGGAAATAGGCGAGGCGTTCCGAGGCATAGTCGGTCATGGCCTCAAAGCGCCCCAGGCGGTGGAGCGTCTCAGCTTTCAAAAGACAGAGGGCGATGAGACCCTTCAAGTCAAGGCTGGCCGAATATGTGGTGGTGAGAGAGTCAACACACCCCACCACGTGCTCCCAGCGGTGGTCGGCCTGCGCTATGGCGAGTTCGCAATAGAGGCGCACGCTGGGCGGGAACGTCTGTCCGGCACGCTGATACAAAGGCCGCAATTCGCCCACCAGCCCGCGTGCAGCAAGCAGTGAGGCCCTGTCGGCCAACGAGTCGGGCTTCGTTTCCTGTGCCAGACAACGGGGGCTGGCCTCAGCCCTCTGCATGCCGAAAGACAGGAAGAGGAAGAGGCAAACCAAGGAATGAAGTATATGGCATCTGGACATTATTATAGTAAGTAGATGGTCAGGATTATTTTTTTATACTATCGGATGGGGGGGGCAAAATTGAAATATCAAAGGTTTGCGGTAGCACCCTCGCAGCGGAGATTTGCACTGACCCCACAATCGTCTGTTGCGGCGCCAGCATTGTAGCTCACTTTGCTCGCAAAGTGAGGGCCACGAACACGTAGCGAACATGACCAACGCTTTGGGGCATGACTTTGTTGGATTTTCAGCTCCTGCTTGGCCGCCGCACTATTTGCCCCCTCACTTTGCAAGCAAAGTGAGCTACAGTGCTTCGCCCCAGACCTCCGCCAAATGTCCGCGCGGTGCCCCTTGCAGCGGTGCCGCACCGCCATGCTATTTGGCTCAAAACCGCGCAAAGATTTTTCTAAATTCTGAACACCTATAGGATATTTAAATCAGAATTTTCAGAAGTCCCCTATATCGTCACCATCGTTGCGCCATAACCATATTCCCGGAAAGACGCATCCTGATAGCGGCACTGCCGATAGCGGGCTTTCAATTCTTTGAGAATGGCCGAACGCAAGACGCCCTCACCCTTTCCGTGGATGAAAACGATTTTGCGGCCACGGTGTTTCAGCTCCGCATCCATCGTCTCGCGAAACACTTTCATCTGATATTCCAGAATATCCTTGGCTTCAAGACCGGCAGTCGTGTCGAGCAGTTCATCGACGTGGAGGTCCACTTCAAGTATCTGGTTCTCCCCTATCTTTTTCCCCTCGCGCAGAGACATCGTCAAAGCTCTCTGCCTGCTGCAGTCGGTCTCTTTCGGTTTGTCGGTCATGGCTTCATGCACTTCGGCGGCTTCCACAAAGACCGTGCGCACGGGTTTGTCGTCGCGCACCAGATCGAAGCGGAGCGAAGGGGAGGTGAAATATTCGGAGGGCGTAAAGGTGTTCTGACGGAAGAATTTCGAACCATCGATGCGCAGCCCAACATTCAGCGGTGCTTTCGGCAGGAAGGTTTTCTCGGGCTTATAGGCGAAGGCCTGCACCGTGATGCGTTCCCACGCACCGATTTCGTCACGGCGTACTTCCTGCAGAAAGAGTTTCGTGTTGCCAACCACTTCTCCCTCGTGGCGAAGCGTCACGGCGGCTCCTTCATGCGTGAAGAGTACGAAACGCATATTGAAGTTGGAGTCGTTGACGAGATACACTTCAAAGACGGCATCGTCATCGCGGTCTTTCACATCGGCTGGAACGAAGGCCAAGAATGCCGTCCACTGGTTGCCGCCACGGCGCTCCAGCGCTTTCGGGCGGAACGTGATGGGGCGGTCGGCAATGTCTTCTTCCTCAGCGTCTTCGTCGAGTTCGTCCACGTCGTGCAGCAACGCCGAAACGGATGTCGGCGTCTTCTCAACTGGTTTGGCTTGCGGCTTTTGCGGCCGCGCCAAATTGTAGTCGTCAGTGTCAATCACGACGCATTCTTTGATGAGCGTCGGCACTTCAAAACCGTCTTCATCTTTCACCACTGCCAAATCTTTTCCTTGGAATCCGACGACGATGCCACCGCCAACGTCATTCAAAAAACGTACTTTATCTCCTATTTTCATAATCGCATGCTTTTTTATTCCTACAAAGGTAAGCTATATTCGCGGTGACCTCCAAAAAAATGAGCCACGAATTTAGTCATGTTGAAAAAATAACTTCCACTATTTTGCCGTTGGCAAGTAATATTTTATTTACTATGGTGTTCAAAATCCAGAATACCAAGGTTGGTAAAGGGGCGACAGCGCCCTCGCAGCGGAGGTTTGCGCTGGCCCACCTAAGAACAGTTGCATGGACCACCTCTGTTATCGGGAATATTCACAACCTCTTGGCTTTATGTATTAGATTACCAAACAAGCAAGCCAACTATTCCTTTTACAGAAGATAGTTGGCTTGCTTGGTAGTTGATACGATTTGTTAAGGATGAATCTTAGGGCTTTTGACGGACGGCACGGACTTTATGCAAATCCATTCTTGGCGTACTTTGTGATGAACCATTCCATGAATAAGCATCTGTATTGTCATTGATGGCTGTTGATGACCAGTATTGACCATTCAACCCAGCACTACCGGAGAACTGTTCACTTGCTGGAAGATACCATTTAATATCTTTTTGTTCTGGTATGATAGCATAAGCTATTTGGCTTCCTTCACCTCCTTTGTGTATATCAAAAGCATTCAACTTAACCGCATACAGAGCAGCAAAGTTCTTGGGGCGACCATCCAATGAACCACTTTCAGATTTAATCGTGTATTCTCTGCCTGTCAAATATTGCTCTCCCTCGAAAGATGTTCCTCCCACGATAGAATATAACTTCCAAGTGTTGTCTTGACCATTCGTAGTGGAGACTGCTGATATGTCGCCCATTTTAGTATAATCAATGGTTACAGTAACAACACCATTTTTACGATAAACTTCAACATAATCTACTGTAGTTGGGGAAAATATTGACCCGATCCATTCCCAAAAACCTTTTGGTTGTTTCTTGAAAATTTGCTTGATATACCATTCTTCTATAGGACCACTAAAAAAACCGAATCCACTTTTCTGATATGTAACCTTTCTATCCCATTTAAATCCATAAGGAAGTGTCAGGTCTTCTTCGATGACTTCCAAGCCAAGGTCTCCTTGCCAATTCGGGCATCTCTGAACGACATTAACAGTTGCGGCTTCTCTTCCGTCTTTACTAAGGGTAAGTGTCACTGTGCGGTCGGCAGTCGAGCTATTTTCTGAGACGAACAAATATAGTTCCACCTCACCATTACCTGATTTATTCAAAGTCTTCTGGCGTTCAACTTTTACATTTTCTGAAGAACAGTAGGCAGAATAGTCACCTGTGGCATTCAGCCAATAACCATCTTTTTCGTATGAAGTCAAAGCGGACTTGATAGTTACCCAATCTTGATTAGACGCTATTGTCCAATTTCCTTCCACGTCTTTGGCGTGTATTTTTATGGGGATGATATCATAATGAGCATCCACTTTTGTCGGGATATCCGAAAACTCCAACTCATATTCCGGCGTAACAGACAGTTTGTAAGTCACAGTGGTTCCCATCGTCCATTCTGAACCTGCGATAGAAGCCGAGAGTGTGCGATCAACACCGGAAGCATTGGTGAATACCACTTCCACCGTTGCCCCTGCAGGCAGTGTCTGCGGTAGCATCATGAAGGTGCCTTCAGGACTTGTGATTGCGTCTCCGTTAGCTTCAGTTCCAGTAGTCTCTTTGTTCAAAGTCTGCGAGAAATTCGTGGTCGTTCCATTCAAAGACCATGTACCGCCAGCCATATCGTATGTTCCGGCATTTTTGACACCTTTCAAAGCCACGCTCTTGATAGAGCCAGGCTGCATCTGGCTGCCCACGGCAAAACGGACGGCAGTGCAGATATGTTTGAAGGCGAGAGGCACAGCCGCTTTGTTGTCGCCACGTATTTCATTGGTGGTAGCCACCACGATGTCTTTCTGGTTGGCAGCGGCTTCAGGAACGATATATGCAAGAGACTTCTCTTGGGGAGAGGACGGAGTGGTCAAACCACTGGCATCCGTTGGCGCCCAGGCATAGAATTGGAACGAATGGGCTGCTCCTGGCCAATAGTATGTTTGCTCCGTGCTCCATATAGCACCAGGTCCAACGGATGCAGCCGAGTTGGAAGCATTCGTGTCCATGTAGAACTGATTCACGGGCGTACCATTCTTGTTCCAGTATGCCAGCACATGGAACTTGTCATAGAAATTGTCTTTGCCAACAAGCGTTGCGCGTGTCAAGACCTGTTTGCCCTCGAAGCCAGACACGTTAATGCCTTCCGAAACAATGGCACGGACACAAAGCGTGTCTGCCGAGTTGTCCGACCGCAACATGAAACGGCCCGCGGTATATCCTTCGTCATCACCACTGGCATATCCCCTTGTCTGCACGTTCTTATCGGACGATATGCCAAAACAAATGTTGTCGCAGGCTTTCTCCGGGTCCCCGCTTTTGAGATAGTCCTCGTTATTGCACGAGAAAAGTAGCATGCACAACAGCACCATCGCCATGCCGCTCACCATCCAACTCGGATTATTCTTATGTACCTTCATTTCTTCTGTGGTTTTATGTTTGTTAGCCAGAAGCAATACGCCCAGGCTGTTAGTGAGTGTAAGGGGACATTCAACCCCTTACACCCTGTTGGTAGATGGTCTATTTCATGGATGATAATTCCAGAATACACGATGCTAAACCAGTCTTATGAAAGATGTTGGATTAGATGCCGCTATGGGTTGTGGGAACGTTCAAATTTTGGTTAACGTCAGTTTGGTTCCAATCTGTAATACCGTCAACCTTAAACTCGATAGGCTTCAACGGATTCTCTGGATCCACGATATTTTCATGAGTCAGAGTGGCCTTGAAATCATAGCAGTAACCGAGCTTGAACTCAACATTCTTGATTTGCACTGTGTGGTTGTAAGTACCCAACGGTACGTTATCTTTAAACAATTCTACCGTGAAAGTTACAGTATATGTAGCGGAACTAACCATCGGGATCATCAGCTTTTCGTTGTAGCTTTCAAGAGTTGCAGCGTTAGCAATGACGGCAGCTTCATCAGCGGTAGCACCATCGGCTACTACATTACCGAAGTTCAATACAAGAGCTTTATCCGTCTGATTACTCCAAGTGTTTTCAGTAGCGCCTACAGTCAAAGTACCCTTTTCGTAAGCATCCGTGATTTTTACATTGCTCACTTTAACATTGTAACCTGCACCCACAGAATTCTGGAACGAGAATTTTACTTTTGAAAGCTGGTGGTTGAATGTCATGGAAACAGGTTCTGTGTATGACGCTGTTACACCAGTAATTTGCGCAGGTTCTGCGTGAAGCAAGTCAACCTGATTTGCATCAGTGTTGGTGAAAGCAACTTTCATTTCTACCTTTGTGGCACCTGCAGGCAATTTCACATCAGAAACATTTGCCGCACTGTGAGGCGCAATGGCACCGAAAGTGTAAGTATTGCCAGGAACCCAGTACTGCACATTATCGTATGACCAGGCAGCACCTCCTTTAGACACCTTCTCACCATTGAAGATCTGACCTTTCTGTGTGAAACCATACACAGCGAAGTCTGTCAAATTGTCTTTGTTGAAACTCGGATCCACGATACTGCGTGTTCCGTTGTTCACGAACGCGTTGCTGAAACTGATGGCCTTCTGCTGGGCCATTTCCACTGTTTCGTCGTTGCTACAGCTTGCCAACATGGCTGCTGCCGTCAATCCAATCAAAAAAATCTTTTTCATTTGGTAAAAATTTTAATTGTGAATAAATATATGGCTCTGCGAGATTTAGTGTGAATTGACATGCCGAATCCCGCAATTAACGGCATGAGAATTATACTTTTTGCTATCATTATGAATGAGAGCGAAGACCTACTACTCCAAGACAATGATGACTGGCAGATAGAGAATATCGTATGCGATGACGCCGTAGAGGAAATGCGTATTACACTCGGTTTGATAACTCTCTATACAAATCAAAGAGGAAGTTCTATGTCCTCATATTTTCCCCAGTCTTTCACGTCTACATCGAAGCCAGAGTTGCCTTCCTTACCCTCTTCATCGGATATTTCGATGCCCTTCACCACGATGACGCCTCCACGCGGTTGCGCCGCCACCTGGTCGGTCACGTCGAAATCGAACGACTTGATTTTTCCGTTCTTCAAGCGCACTTCCAGATTCAGCCCATACTTACGTTTGGCCCTTCTTCCGTAGTGTTCGTTAGGGAAATCAGGTATTCCGAAAGAACGCACCAAAGCCTGTGTGCCAAAAATTTCCACCGTACAATCATACAGCACGGTTGCGGCTTCATCTGACGTGTGCCCACTGTTCAGCCATACCGCCTGCGCCATACCAGACAAGGCTCCGCGTGCCAGAGACACGTATTTCACCCCGTGGCTGAACTCGTAACGCACCAGATAGGTGAACACCAGCGGGTGCATGGTGACAGGTATCACGTCGGGTTCTGTCGTATTTTTCGCCACGTACGACTCCATGTAACTGCCGTAAAGCATATCGGGCTGGTTCACCGTGTTCTCGTCTTTCTTGTCCATATAAGAATTTCCGAGATAAGAGGAACGGGTACGGGTGCGTGTGGTGGCCTTTGCCAAAGCGAACGACTGCATCTCGTCGAACACGATGTATTCCGTGTCGTTGTTGAAGAACAGCAGGGAGTGTTTACCCGGACTCATATAAACGACATCTCCCTCGGGAGCTATGTTGAGGATCTTGTCTGAACCATCTGCGTTGTACACCTGCACGCGCAATCCATTTGGTATTCTGGGTCGCAAGGCATCGTATTCCATGCCGAACGTTTCCTGCCACGCGGGATAGTTTTTCCAATCCGTACCATTCTCGTAGGTGTATTGCCATTCCTTTTCATATTCCGCTTCCACGCGCACCTCAGATTTCGGGGCATGCAGGTCGTGGTCAAAACACAATTCCTTGTGCTCGCATGACGAAAGCAGCATGAGCATGCCCGCGAGCAAGGGAACGTATTGCATCACAGTGTATAACCTTTTCATTTCACGCCTCCTTTCTTCTTGTTGCTGTTACCTCTTCCGAGAAGCCATACCAGGGAGATTTCCGCCTTCGTTGGACCGAACCAACGACGGTTTTTAGTGGCCTGCCATACATAGTGGCCGTCCAAGGGAATGTACTTGTAGTATTTTCCTCCCCAATAGCCCACGCCAAGCGTGAAGTCGATGTTCAGGCGGTTTGCGATGGGCAGCGAGTAACCATATTCCACGCCTGCCGCGTAATTCGTCTTCTCCCAAAGCATTCCACCGGGTTCACCGCCCATGTAACCTTTGCCTCCCCATTCGAAGTCGTAAGTGAACACCTGCCCATATATGCCTACATGATGTTCGGTGAGCGGCTTTTCACAGGCCTTCTTACCGAGCCAGTAGCGCACGGCAAGATCGCCGCCATAGATGCGCCAGTAACGGTGACTGCTGTTCTTTTTCCACCAGCCGTACATCCAGTTGCCACTGATTGACCAGTTCTTGCCCAAGTAAAACTCCCCACCGATATTGAGAACGGTCAGCACGTCATAGAGCATATTGGTCTTGAGGGCCATATAGAAAGGTCTTGAGGTTTCAGGGGAAACCGCCACGAGCGTGTCCTCGTTCTCCACAACGGCTATCGTGTCTGCAGGAGCTGGCACGACTGGCTCTTCCTTCTCTTCCTTGACAACCTTTTTTTCCTCGATTACTGGTTTTTGACGGACTGTCACGAGAATGACACTGGCATTGCGGATTTGGCCAAAAAAATGTTTGTACATGTAACGCCAAGTACGGCCATATTGCAACTCCATCAGGCGTTTCTTGCGGCTGTCAACCAATACACCTTTATTATTATAGGTAAATTCGGGCACGTTGCGCAACACGTCCAACGCCTCTTCCTTGTGGGGCATGTCAGACACCTCGACCAGCTCCGCGAGGCGTTCCCACGCGATAAATCCCTCGGGACGTGAAATGACACCATTCGGAAGCGATATGCGTTCACGTACATAACGCTCCAGCGAATTGCGGCGTTTTTCCGCCAATTTCCTGTTTATAGCTAAGCCGCCCTCGGGTGAGGCGGAACCGCAGAAAGAAACTCCGACCAATTCGAGCGTGCTGTCTTTTTTCACACTTTCCAAAAACGATACCACATCAGACAGGCTCGCGGCGTTGTTGCCGTAGGCCGTGTCCAGTGTCGAGTTGCCAACCGGAAATCCGATACAGACCTCTTTCCGGTTTTCTTGCCCGAACGCCTGGATACATCCGATCAACATAAACGCTGATACTATTAAACCTCTCATGTGCATATTGTCTTTACTTTAGCAATGGTAAAATAATAACATGAACAATTTTGAAGGGTAAGGGGGGGGGGTGTTTTATACCTGAACTTCTTGCCGTTTTTTGAATTTGTCATCGGTCACATAACTCTCTATGCTCCTTCTTCCAAATGCCAAAACCAACAAAAAGACAGATCGATTGTACTAACTTTTTTTCACCTTTACTTACATCCATCTCTTATTAAGAATCCGTCTCTTACCAAGAAACGGATGAAAATATAATCTCGTAATAATCAAGCTTTTAAGCGTATGTTTTTCTTGACTTGTATTACCGGATAATATTTTTTGTGTGATTCCTGATATTTTCTCGTTTCAAGATTTTGTGATTCAAGATTATTATGTAACTTTGCGTTAGGTATCCGTTTCTTGGTAAGAGACGGATATTTTTTTTGTTTTTACACCCCTATATCTTATAATCCACCAACAACCACTTCGTTGGCATTATCAATAATGGATGAGTCTATCGAAGCGAGATATATTTGCGTGGTGGTCACGGAATCATGTCCGAGCGCATCAGAAATGACGTTGACTGGGACATTCTTCGATTTGGCGATAGTTGCCCAAGTATGGCGGGTGACATAGGTTGTAAGTGTAACTGGCAGTTCCGCCATTTCCGCAATGGTTTTAAGAGACTTGTTTACGCGGCGTAAGGCTGACTCATACTGCTTGCGCTCGTCCTTGCCGGGAACGGTTATAATCGGGAGCAAATACGGCAACCCGTCGGTCGCGTATCGCCCAGTCAGTTCTTCAATTTGCCTTATGATCTTGACCTGAAGTTGCTGGCCAGTTTTGTGACGGCGGTAAGTCAGTACCCCGTTCTGAATATCCGACTTTCTCAAGAAAGCGGCGTCTATGAACGACATCCCCCTGCACAGGAAAAGAAAAAGGAAGACGTCACGGGCAAACTCAAGGTTCGGCCTGTGCGAAAGGTCAAGGTCTTTAATCCGCTTGATGTCGCCGATTGAAATCGCCCGTTTGCGTGTTTTCTCCGTTCCGGTAAAGACGGTTCGGAAAGGCTTGCGGTCATTGGCCAGTTCCTGTTCGACCGCACGGTTATAGACAGCCCGGAGAATACGCATATAAAAGGATATGGAATTGGGCGCGAGCCTGGCAGCGTTCAGGTACGCCTGATAGTCCTCCATGATGAGATGGTCTATTGCCCCGATTGGAATATCCTCGTGGGCCCGAAACCGCTTGAAACTTCCCAATGCCGCGCGATAATTGTTGGCGGTGCCGGTGTGTCCCAGTTGTTTTAACCTGACAATGACATTCTCCATGAAAATAAAGAAGGTGTTCTCCTTGCTGGCACGTTGAAACTCCGAGACGACATCGTCGGTGGAATAGCCGCGTTGCCGTCTGTCGAGTCTCTCGATGATTCCATGCAATCTCTCCACGTCCCAACACAGCCTTTGTGTAATGGACTGGATGGCAGCCATACGGCTATTCTCGACAGTGGAGACAAACCAGGATTGTTTTTCGTTCCATTCACAGGGAAACACTTTGTAATCGGTCGTGATTTGCCGGACCACACGGTGGATAGTTACAATGATGATTATACTGCCCGGACGGTCGGCGACTGTTGACGGGCGGAATTTTACTTTTACTGTTGCCATATCTATTATTGTTTAATGGGTGGTTCTAAAAATGCTGATAAGCTGAGTTGTGACTTATCAGAATTTTTAGAACCACCCATGACTTAGTAATATTGAAAGGCGCCAGCGCCCTCGCAGCGGAGAATTGCGCTGGCCCGCATAATCGTCTGTTGCGGCGAAGCGCAGAGTTTTTTCTGAATTTTGAACACCTTTACAATGTCATCTACTCGCGGCCGCGAGTAGCACGAATTGCGGCCGCGAGTAGCACGAACGGCGGCCGCGGGTAGCACGAATCG
>ULXH01059945.1_pt1 | contig 14296 bp, 10 predicted proteins | sample 1961101 | NCBI WGS metagenome assembly ULXH01 (sample SAMEA4835833, study PRJEB28245) | human gut metagenome | biome: gut microbiome; material: fecal sample | place: Denmark | collected 2008 | reverse complement strand
CCCGCTGCCTCAAGCATCTCATCAGTGAGTTTTATCCTGTGTGCCTTATCCAATACCGTATATTCCATTGCAGGGTGTTTCTTCAATTTCTCCGTACTTACCTTTCCGTCAGATATAAGCACTGTGCGGTCTACACGGCCTGCAAGTGCCATATCGTGTGTCACTATGATGATGGTTATACCAAGCTCTTTGTTCAGCTTATGAAACAGCTCATAGATTGTATCAGCAGTCCTTGTATCCACGGCTCCGGTCGGCTCATCCGCAAGCAGTATGTCCGGCTTATTTGCCAGTGCCACCGCTATCGCTGCGCGCTGCTGCTCTCCTCCCGATAGCTGAGCCGGAAGCTTATCCTTATGCTCCTGTAATCCCACTGCATTTAACAGTTTAAGGGCATAGCTTTTATTATCCTTGCGCTTTTTTATAATTTCTCTGTGTTTTAAATTATCGGTATTACCTGAATTTTCAAACATCATCACGGCCTCGACATTCTGCAGCACAGTCAGGTATGGGAACAGATTTTTGGCACTTTTCTGCCACACAAAACCTACTTTGTCCCTGCGGTATCTTACCATTTCAGCTTCTGAATATGTGGAAATGTCTTTTCCGTCAATAGTGAGCACTCCCGCCGTTGGTGTTTCCAGTCCTCCTATCATATTTAAAAGGGTGGATTTTCCGCTGCCGGATTTTCCTATTATCGCAAGCATCTCCCCTGTTTCCACCGTCAGGTCAAGCCCCTCCAGTGCCATCACCTTTTTATCGTCGGTCTCATATATTTTTACCAGTCCATCGCAGTTTATCATCTACTTTTCCCCCTTTTAATTTAAATTACTATGCCGTCACTAAGCTCAAACACTTCATCCCCCAGCTCCATCAGGTTCGGATCATGCGTGGTCATAACTATTGTAATGTCCTCATCGTCTATCAACTCACGGAACAATCGCATGACTTCAAATCCAGCAGCGGTATCAAGTGCTCCTGTCGGCTCATCCGCAAAGACCACCTTCGGGCGATGAACCACAGCGCGCGCTATCGCAACTCTCTGCTGCTCACCTCCTGATAACTGATCCGGCATATGATCCATGCGCTTTGAGAGTCCGACACGCTCCAGCAGCTCTGATACTCTGTCATGCATATTCTCATTTATCACATCGTTTTTTACATCTCCAATGTCATTATCCATATCAGTCAAATTCTTCCGTATCTGACGTTTATTTTTCGCAAGTCTAAGGGCAAATTCCACATTCTCATATGCCGTCATCGTGGGAATTAGTGCTATAGACTGGAATACAAATCCCATCTCATACCGCCTTAGTATTTCCCTGTCTTTCTCGGTCATCTGCTCGAGGTTTTTATCCAGAAACTGCACACTTCCATCTGTCGGCATATCAAGCGCACTAAGGATATTAAGAAGTGTGGTCTTTCCGGAGCCGGAACGCCCTTTTAAGATGGCAAGTGTTCCTTTTTTTATCTCCATGGATACTCCGTCAAGTGCGTGGACTGTTGTACCATCTCCCGCCTTGAAATATCTTTTTATATTTTGAGCAATTATCGCATTTTCCATATGTCACGACCTCATTTACCACGCTATAAAAACCTTCTACCGACTACCACAAAATCATTTTTATCTGCTAACTATCTTCTCCAAGCCTTAGTGCCTGTGCTATCTTCATACTCTTAAGCAGTCTGCTGATAACCACATAGCATACGGCTACAGCCACGAAAAGTACTCCTGTAAGCTCCAGCATATCAGATGGATAAATATATACATTTACTCCGATATTGTGTTTCTGCGGCAGATATATGATCGATATGAGCCTTACAAACATCGCTGTTGCAGTTATACCTATGCCTGCTCCCGCAAGAAGCGGCAGAAATGATAAAAATATCTGCTCGTTTAAAAGCATTGCTTTTACCTCTCTCATTCTCATTCCCATTGCGCGGTATATACCAAACTGCAGCTCCCTCTGTTTTAGTGTCATAACCCAATACAGCAAAAATCCTACTGAGCACACTATCAGTGAAAGTATAAAACTTAATGTAAACATACCGTTTGTGATCTGCACTGTGGCTGAGTTTTTATTCTCGTCTATAAGCTGCTGCGCGGATGTTAAATTTTTGTATATATCATCCACCGTTTTTCCCTTTGACAGGTTCATCCACACACTGTACGGTGTCATGCCGAACTTTTCCACAACCGTAGCATAATTTGCAACGATCAGGTATTTCTCCTGCTCGGTCACATTTTTGTCTGCATCTGTCTCATAGGTGTAACGCTCGTAGCCCGGAAAACCTTTTACTATGGCACATACCTTTACATTCTCGGATGCGTAGATCTGATCTTCATCGACAGCCTCCGGTACATACCTTGAGTAATTTAAGCTGTCACCAACTTTAAGTCCCAGAGCTTTTGCCAGATTTGAGGAAATGATGACTCCGTCCGGCTCTTTTGCCAGCTCATTCAGGTAATTGAACCAGTGCGCGTCATTAATATCATCATTTTGGTCACTCTGCAATTTCGCAGTCTCACCGAATTCTTTTGTGTTTATCGCCATAAGATATGCATCCGAAACCGAACCACTGCCTGCGGAAATGTCTACCCGCTCGTCCTCAAGCACACGCGTGACCCCGTCACAGATGCCCTCATTTTTGAGCAACTCGTATTTACCGAAATCAGGCTCGTCATACATCCAGCTTACAGAGCCATTTTTATTCTTCTGTATCCTGAGTCTGAAATCTTCGTTGTATATCGCATCACAACCCACATTGTAGACGATCCGTTTTTCCATATTGCTGTTCATGGTGCGCGCCATATTCGCGTCAAAAATACCGCCAGCCACTGTCATGATAAGAAATACTGCCAGAAATCCCTGATTGTATCTGGTTCGTTTCAGCTGTAAAAATGATGCATACATTGCCGGAGAAAAACGCTTTTTAAAGAGCCTGTCCACAAGCAGAATAATAAGTCCGGTAAGTCTTACGCACAAAAGTGCCGCTGCAAATATAAAAAGCGAATTGTCCAGTATCATGACAGGATCTATGCTCCTGTTCTCAAGAACAGATATCGCAAGCGTACTCTTCTGCTTGTTGTAATTGTAAAGCAGATATGCTGACAGAGCCAAAAGTATAACGTCTATAAAGCATTTCTCCCAAAGTGGCTTTTTCTTTGATATTCGTCCCCTACTGCTGCGCTCTGATATGGCATCCTTTGATTTTTTCCACACCGGAACTGTGATAAACAGCACCATGATAACTGCCGCTGCCACCGCATAGACAAGCATCTGCCATACAAATTTGTAAGTGCCTATATCCTTTGCCGTAAATCTTAAAAATCCGTCTGTAGATGCGGCAGCCCGGCACATTATATATCCGAGTACTATTCCAAGTACACAGCCCGCAAACGCTATTATTCCCGACTGCTGTAGGTACAAAATAAATACCTGTAATTTTGTCGCACCGCGGCTTCTTAAAACAAGTATGTCATTTTCCTCGAGCGAAAGTATCTGTGCAGATATCATTCTTATAAATAAAATCAAAAGCACAAGACACGGCAGCTCCAACGCCCAAAGCATCAGCTTTATCGTCTTCTGCTGTGTAAAAAAGCGCTCCAGCGTATCACGGATGTTGTCATTGTAGAGCTTGTCAGCATCCTTAAACTGCTCCATATAACCGTCATAAAGTGAGGCATTTTCCGTGTTGATCTGCCTGTAATCCAGCATGAGAAAATCACTGTAGCTGATATTGTCCTCGCTGTAATACTGCATCATTTCGTCAAAAACATCCCGCGAAACAAATATCACATCGCCCATATCCGAAAGCGTCTTGGCCCAATATGGATCGTTTATATCTTTTTCACGGCAGATCTGTGATATGACGAAAGAAATTTCCTTTTTCCCACTGCCATCAGGTACATGTAAATAGATTTTTTCACCTGCTACAAGTCCGTAGTGATCCATTGTCTTTTCGCTTATACTGCATTCGAATGTGGCTGTGTCAGTCTGAGATTTTACAACATCCGCGTACTCCGAAAGTCCCGGCAGATATCCTATTGTAAAATAATGGTTAAGTCCTCCAAACTCTGTATCTGCGCGTCCTCCTGAGAGTGTGATAAGCTGCTGTGAGGAAACCTTGTTTATATCCACATATTCAGTCCACTTCTTTTCGTATCCTGACAGCTTATCAAGCACTGACTGCGAATCAGGATAATCTGCCACCGCATATGTTCCCTCGCGGCTCATCTGTGCAGGAAACTCATTCTGCTGTGTGGCATGATCCGTAAAAAGTCTGTCGAGTATCTGATTGCCCGCGCCCTTTTCAAACATAGGGTGGCACACAAAAAGTGCTATAAACAAAGCCACTCCCATAAGCAGACACAAATTTAACCATTTTCTGTTTTTTAATTTATTAATTACGAAGCCAAACATATTTCATCGCCCTCATCAATACCGTAAAGCACAAGTGTATTGCTGCCTGATGTATAATCGCTCAATATTACCGGCTGCTTTACCACGCTGTCCCCATCAATTTTCCACACATAGTATGATATATCATCTTTGTCCATAGGATTGACCTGCTTGTGTATGATCGAAGTCGGCACCACTACCACCTTTTTAAAAGAAACATAAGAAAACTTTACAGCGGATGCCCTGGTCAGATCATCTGGTATTCCATTGTCAAGTTTTATATAAAATGCTGCATTTCCATATCCCGAATCTGTGATTCCGGTAATATGCACACCTTTATCATCCTGATTTATATATCCCTTTTGAGCAACACTACCGTAACCGGCAAAACCGATACAGCTTCCGTAGATCGTTGTACCGTCCAGCTCAAGTGATACGCGCTCTCCCACATCTGCTATATTGTCCTTATATACTTTATAGCTATTGCTATCCTTTACCTGAACCAGCAGTACGTCCGTGGAATTTCCGGTTATCTGCAGGATATCTGAGCCTTCCTCCACATTATCTCCTGCCTTGACACTCACCTTTGAAACTTTTCCGTCATTTTTGGCATATACTGAAATATTTCCTTTGCCGTCATTTCCTGCGCTTATGCTGTCATATGCTGACTGTAGCCTGGAAAGCTGATAGATGTGGTCTGCACAGGCAAGTTTTTTCTGCAGATTCAATAATTGTAAATTCAGTTTCAACTGCTGCTCATCATATGCTGTATCCGGCTTTTCATCCTGCCGGTTATTTTCTTCTGCGCTGCTACCACCTTCAGATAAATCTTTTATCTGTTTATCGTAATCAGCAATCTTCTGCGCATAGGATTCATTCTCCGAGTCGATCGCATTTTTCGCCTCTGTTATAGCAGCTTTGCCCTCTCCGGTATCCACCACGTAAAGCAGCATGCCCTTTTCTACCGTATCGTCCTGCTTCACATTGACCGATACGATCTGCCCTTCATAATCACAGGTTTCGGTTATCGTCCCTGCGTCAGATCTGCTGTAGCGCACACCGTAGTTTTCTATATCAAAGTCAGACCTTGTTACCGTATATTTGCTGTACTTTGTCGGAACCTGATCTGTAGAATTATAGTAGACTAGCTCCCCCTCTTTTAAGCCCTCTGTGACCTGTGTATAGTTTTCATCAAACTCACCTGTTGTTATGATGCGTTTCTCGCGGCCGCCCTCATCATTTTTCACATAGACATATCTGGTATCGCCATCCTTATAGATGGAATCTTTTCCCACGACAAGTGCCTGATTTGCTTTTGTCTTTTCAAAATATACCGGATACATCTGCCCTGCCGTAAGAAACGGCTTTTCCCTGCTTTCCACGCACACATCCGGATAGCGGTTGTTTATCTTCGAAAGTACCAAAACCTCTGATGTATATTTAGACTCGGTGACATCATATTTTTCGCCATCGACTATCACATATTTCTTGTCATAATCACTGTATTTGTACTCATTTATGGCTGTATCTTTTATATCCAGCACAAGGTCATCCATATCTGATACAATGACTATATTCTCGTATGCCGCAGCAGACCTTCCCTCTGTCAGCTTCTTAGTGTAAGTGACAAGACCGCTGTGGACTGCCTTAAGCGTTCCATCATCAACGAGCTGCTGATATAAAGCCATCTGCTCATTGATCTTTTGTACGCGGTATTCGTGAAGCTGCTTATCGTACCGCTGATTTTCCTGTTCTGTAGCGATCTGTTTGTTGTAATCCTCGTCTGTACTTTCATTTTTCTCAGTCTGTTCTGTTGAAAATTCGCCCGTATCCGCTACACGTTCATCAATATTTGGTGCCGCCTGACTCTCCCATAATTTGATCTGCGTATCCGAGATCTGAGCGGATATCTCATATGTCTCATTCTCATGCGCCAGCGCATCCTTACATTGCTGCAACTGTTTTTTTGCCTCATCCACATCACAGACTGCAAGCACATCCCCTACATTTACTGTATCTCCCGGCTCCACATATATCTGTGAAATATTTACATTGGCACTGTAGTAATTGCAGTAATCCCTCGAAACTGCGGTAGCCATCAGCACCTGCAGGGAGCCGATCGTACCGTATTCCACAGGTCTATAGGCTTCATTTAACGCTACAGGTTCTTCAAGCTTTGGTATGCTGCTTTCTGTCATTTTTCCACAGCCGCCCGCCACAAACGATACACATATCCCCAGTACTGCCAGTTTTTTTATTGATAAAAGGTTTCTGTTCTTCACTGCAAAACCACCTCATCCCCGCTTTTAAGTCCTTCTGTGATGATCCGGTAGTCTCCCACCTGATCTGCGACACTTATCCATACCGCCTGTCTGTATCCATTCTCATCCAGTGTGTATACAAAATACCTGCCATCCTTCTCATGTACTGCGTCCTTTTGCACATACACAGCATTTTCTATAGCGGGGCACGTCACTTCCATTGAAAAAATCTGTGCATCCGATACTGCCGACATGTCCGATACCGGTTCAAAAACAAGTTTTTTATCGTCCACCTCTTTTACCTTAAGTTCAAACTCTATATCAGATGCTGTTGCCGTGTATACATCACCTACATTAAAGTCATAACCTTCCGGTCTGTCAGCTTCGTAATTGCCGTTTCCGCTGATTTCTGTTATAAGATTGCTGCCCGGTTCAAAAACTCCCGCCAAAAGTGAATTGTCCATTGCTGTGATCGTACCATCCTCTGATGCCGTGATCTGATATCTCGACAGTTTTTCCTTAGCCTCATCAAGATAAAGCTGCGCAACCTCTGTATCCTTATCAAGCTGGGCTATATCGCTTGAATAATCCTGAGTATCATCGATTTTCATAATAGCCCTGTAGTGCTCTGCCAGAAGCTTATTCTGACTGATCTGCCCGCTGTAGTCCTCAATCTTTTTCTGTATCTCCCCGGATTTAAAAGCCACCAGTATATCGCCCTTTTTCACATGATCACCCACTGCCACATTTACCTTTTCAAGCGTAAGCTCCGTGTTTGTCGCACCATAGGAAAACCTGGTATAGCCCTGCGCGCTCAGACTAATGGTAGTCTGCGGTGTGAGTGAACCGCTCTGTACCGTAACTGTCTGGTATGATATTTTCTCGTAGAAAGCTCTGTCCGTCTGTGCAAGCTCCTTTTGTGCCGCCCCACATCCTGAAAACAAAATAGAGGTAATTGCAGTGGCAAGTGTCAAACGCCCTATATATTTTTTCTTTTTATTAATCATATATTTTCCACATCTTTTCCAAATAAATATGAACCTGATCTATTATCTAAAAATGTAACTCCATGTATAAACTTTTTGTATCATGTATTGCATTTTTTATTATATAATTTCCCTTAGTCTCCATGCACACTTCTCTCTGATTCAGAATATCTGCTCCGGCTCAATCACTGTTCCGTCTATTGCATTTACAAATACCGGACACGATTCGACCTCTCCTCTTTGCAGCAGCTCAAGGCTCCATGCCGGGATATAGCTGAATCTCTGTGAATCTGAGCTGTCCTTTACCCTGATATAGCCAAGTGTCAGATAACGATATTGTGTATCCGCTTCCACAATATATTTATCCGGGTGGCTTTCAAGCTCATTTCTTGCAATCTTATAAATATTTGACACCGGTAAGAGCTCCACCTTCTGCTGTTTTTTCACAATGCTTACCGGCTCTGCTATATCAAATCTATAGACACCATATTCATTTACATTGAAACTGCCTGTCTCATAACCAGGACAGTCCATAGGACAAAATTTGTTATAAGCTGAATAATCAAATACATTCAGTGATTTTGAATACACTACATCATCTGCGCCAAGCGAATATTCAAGCGCATAGCCCCATATGGCTCTATGCACATCCCCCTCCTTATATACATTATCCTCAGTCTTGTTATATCCCTCCCATTCACAGTCGCTTTCTCCTGTTTTAATCATTGACTCAATTCCTATTGCCTGCATGAAGTCACCTGCTTTCTTCTTTGCCTCATCAAACGAAATATTTGCCTCATTGACATCGCTTACCGGCAGGTCTCCATCAATAAAGTCACCGTTTAAATACCTCACCGTGTCATACTCTTTCAGGGATTTTGGTCCATAGTACTGCTTCACATAGCCATCATCAAATATAGTACTCCGCTCATCAGGCTCCCCATCTGAAACTCTCTTCACGCATCTGTCAAGCGGATAGCTCTGGATGCCTGATAGCAAGCTGTTGTCATCCTCTGCCCTTGAAAACTGAAGGTGAAACCAGGTATCACCTATTTTTCCGACAAAATCATCACAGGAGTCATATTCTGTGGCCTCTGTCCACACATCAGCTGCCGTTTCAAGTGCTTTTGTACACTCAGTCTTCATATCATCATGCCATTTCAAAATCTCCTCAGAGGCATCATCCGGCAGACTGTTGTTGTCCCTGTCAAGAGTCTCAATAATCTCCTCAAGCTCATTTTTTGTCATGTGCGCATAGTCGTAATAATAGACCTGTGAATCACCAAAATATGCCTTTATCACCTTTTCCTTGAACTCCTTGGTACAAGGTATGCGCTCCACCTCTGTGACTGACATGGTATCACATTCCGGCACTCTGATATCTGCCGTGATTTTCACCTTTTCATCAGTACCACCCACATTTACTGTAAGTTCATCATTAAAACTTGTATTGGTGTCAATATCCTTTACACTGCTTACCACATTTTGGGATTTTACCTCCGTGTCCACACCATAATCCACCTTTTTGCCGGCACAGCCTGCGAGTGATATGAGGACAAGTGCCTCGATGAGTGTCATAATTGCTGCAAATAATCTCATATTTCGTGAAGATATGTTACCCCTTTTATCCATATGTGGTTCTCCTTTTTTGTGTTCCATATTGTTATAATGAGTATATATGTCAGTTGTAAACTTTTTGTATCATACATTGCATTTTTATTATAAAAACCCGGTCTGCACATACTTATGCAAACCGGGTCTATATTTAACGTATCTTGTAACTATTAAACTATACCAATTCAGGAATTTTATATCCTGCTTCCTCCATCGATTTTTCAAATTCTCCAAGGCTGACATTTGCCTCTTCGGCTGCTACATCTATTTTTAACCTTCCCTTTGAAACCAATGAATACAACATATTATTTTTTCCCTGAAGAATCCCCTCTTCCTTCTGTTCCTCACCATACTCCTTTGCATATTCCTTTGCATATTCCTTTGCATACTCTTTTGCATATTCCATTGCATACTGTCTTACTGCTTCGCTCATAGCACCACGTCCTTCCTTTTCTTTGTAATAAGCCACTGCTTTTGACAATGTCTCACTTTCTATCTGCTCCGGCCTGCACTGGTGAAAATCTTTCATCATCCGACCTATATCATCATTACCTTCATACCTTCCATTTACATAGATAATATGCGAACCATCTCCAAAGGCTTCACCCGTTTCATCAACACGCCTTTGAATGTGATAAAATGGCAGTCCTTTTCTGAACTTATCGTGATCATAAATAAAAATCACATAGGAATCCTTAATCTCCTTAAACTCCTGTCCTTCCCCCAGCATCCTCGCATCCATCATACTGCTATGATATCTGGCTCTTCTAACATGCGATCCTTCCGCATTAATCTGCACCTCGATATCAATATGCCTGCCATCGACATCTATTGCATGCACGTCCAAGGTAATACATCTCCCGCCAATCACCGAATTTTTTAATTCATCCTGCCCCCTGACGTCTATGACCTTAATATCACGCTCCATTATTACGCGAAGTAGCAACTCCGTTGTCTCGATATTCTGCCCGAATACAAGACTCATCAGATTGTCATCAAACAGTGTCATTTTGTCAATCAATCTGTTGATGATTACATCATTCTGGCCATAATTACTGTCCAAAATTTCTTTTGTCTCTCCCGACATTATTCTCCTCCTGTTTAGTTGTGTGAGCAGGGAGAATATAATATCGCATGATACGAAATCTCTTATCAATATAAAGCATCCGCAACCCTAGTCCGCTTCATTCACATAAGATTTTCTCAATCGACATATCCATTTTCCCCGCTATTGATAGGTAACTTAAAGCATTGAAAATTTCCATGTCTTTGTCGAAAAATACTAAGTGGTTCTGCCCTCTTCAAAGTGATACGCACCGATAAAAATGTGTACTGTGGTGTCGCTCAACAGAAATATAATGCTTTGAAATAATAGTAACATAGTGAACTGCATTTGTCATTACAATTTTTCACTTCTCATGGACCGCATACACATATTCATTTTCCTGTAAAAACTGCAGCACCTCATAGCTTTCATTATTTTTTTGCTCTACTGCTGTTGTCTCGGATATCAGTTTAAGCTTTGAAAAATCTATCCCGCTGTAGTCAAAATATCCTTTGTAAGCAGACAAATCATTTTCTGCCTGTGATTCATCATCTGTCTGCAAAACTGCTTTATATTCACTCATATCACTAATATCCTTCATATGTGCTTTTGCCATAATGATTGTCCCATCCTCAAGCATCCAGATTGTATGATTTTGTGTACCATCATACTTCTCAAACCTGATTATCCAGTAATATGCCGTATATGTGTTAAAGGTATTATCCGATGCCTTTTTCGCTGCTGCCTCCCACGTATACCAGTTAGAGTAGTCAGGTGAAAGATTTACAGGATAGAGCTTTTCGTCATAAAGCTTTTCCATGCTTTTTCTGCATGTGGCAACTGCCTGATAATCCTGCTCATCCATCTCATAAGAGGCAGCATCATCTGTCGTGCTGTCCCACTGCCCATCTATGAGCGAGAGCTTCTCCGACAATTTCAGATTGGCAGATGCTTCCTTTGCCATTACAGAACCTGAAGGCAGATAGCTTTTAGGAACCTTCGCCACATGATCATGTTCACTTTTCTGGTTTGCCTCAAGCACTATGCCAGGCACCATGATGCCTGCTATTACTATACAGATTACTGCAACAGACATTATTATTAATTTGAAGCTGTCTTTTTTCATATCTTCCTTTAAATCTTACGAATTTACCATTTTTTATATCTATATTGCGTTCAGATTACCACGGCAGCAAAATCCTCATCGTTGTTCCGCATCCGGGTTCACTTTCCACTGAAAGTACTGCATTATGGTGCTCTAAAATGATTGCCACAAGCGACATTCCGATTCCGGCACCGCCCTCTTTTCTGGCTCTGGATTTGTCTGCCATATAAAACTCATCACAAATTCTTTCTGCCTGTTCCTTAGTCATTCCGATTCCGTGATCGATTATGCATATTTCATATGCCCTCGTGCATTTCCTGTCATCTGCTGATTCGGCTTCGCCTATATCCGTTTTATCTTTAGGTATATTACAAGCCATATTGTCCACAATTTTTCCTGTAACCTCAACCTGCTGACCTTCTTCTGACGCTTTCCTTGCATTATCCATCAGATTGACAAGTGCTGTAATCAAAAGCTCTCTATTCACGGTCAGCACAGTATCCTCTATCTCTGTTTCTATAGTAAGATGCCTGTTTTCGTATGCAGGCTCAACAACCTTTACCACCTCTGCACAAAGATCTGCCATATGAACCCGCGCTTGTTCAATATCATGCCGGCGAAGATATATCAGCTCAAAAAGCTTCTGCGACATGCTCTCCAGACGTTTTCCCTCCGAAAAGATATATCCAAGCGCCATCATCTGCTCCTCTCTCGGAAGCTCCAGTGAACGCATCGTGTCTGCATATCCAATGATTGACGTCATAGGGGTTTTTATCTCGTGTGTAAAATCCGCTACAAACTGCTCACGCCTGTGCACCATATCGTTAAGCTCGTCTACATGATCCGATACTGCCTGCGCCATGATATTAAATTTCTGCGCAAGAAGCCCTATCTCATCATGACTTTTTACGTTTACCCTTGTGGCATAATCCCCCTGCGCTATTTCCTCGCTGACATGGTTAAGCTTCTCGAGCGGCTTAGTCATGTATCTGCTGATAAAATACATTGCTGCCGACTCTGCAATCAATATGACTATTATTATCAGCCTGAAATAGTTTATCTGCTCATCAAGCAGTGTATACGCCTCTGATGCATCGCATTTACTTACTATCCAGAGATTTTTTTCATCTATCACACTCTGCGATGTAACATAGATATAGTGCTTTTGGGATTCTTCTTTAATCACATAGTTTTTGTTTCCTGTTGTGAGATTTTTAAAAAGTGTATCACTTATCCATGCATCACTTTTATCATCTGTATATACTTTTTTACCATCAAAATATATGCAGAAAAATGAATCCTTTGAGCGCACACTGCTGCTCACGCGGCTTCCTATCTGAGGCAGCTGTGCTGTTATTGAGGATGCGGTAACACTACTTTTTTGGGCACCGGTGTTATCCGTATTATTGTTCGAAGTTTCAGAATTATCGGAAACTGAATTTATAAGCTGCAAAAGCTCATACTCCACAGAGGACTGTACCAGATTATTCTGCACAATAGCGTTTTTTAGCTGTGTCTGCTTCGCAAGCTCAAAATTCTTGTGTATCATGAGATACCCCACCAGCCCCAGTCCAAGTGAAAGCAGTATTAAGTTTGTGAACAATACCTTGTACCTGAATTTCATTTATCCCTCTTTTTGTATATTACGCTTACCCATATTTAATGGTCTTTAGTTTTCTATTCTTCCAGCCTGTATCCTGCCTTAAATACGGTTTTAAGGCTGTCTCCTATATCAAGCTTTTTGCGCAGTCTCTGTATGTGAAGATCGAGAGTCCTCGACTCGACAGAGTACTCACTTCCCCATATTTCTTCATATATCTTTTCTCTGAAAAGTGTGATATTTTTATTGCGCATCAAAAGCTCAAGCAGCTCAAATTCCTTTGGTGTAAGCTCTATATGCTTTCCTGCCTTTGATACATTCTGGTTTTTCGTATCGATAGCTATATCCTTAAAGGTGAGCTGCTGCTCCATCTTATTATAACGTCTTAGCACTATATTTACCCGGGCTAAAAGCTCAACAATCTCAAAAGGCTTTACCATATAGTCCTCGGCACCGGATGTGAGACCTCTTAGCCTGTCATCTAAAGTGGCCTTGGCTGTGAGAAATATCACAGGTATGCCAAGCGGCTTTATGTATTCCATAAGCTCAAAGCCGTTCAACTTTGGCAGCATTACATCAAGTATTATCAGGTCAAAATTTCTCTCCTCCCGAATATCTGCTGCCTCCATACCATCAAAGGCACAGGTGCAGCTATAGCCTGCTTTCATGAGATTTAATCTGATGAGGTCTGATATCGGTTTTTCGTCTTCTACTATTAATATTTCTATCATCATTTTCCTTCTAAAATTTATAATCTTTTATAAATCTTTGCATATTCTTCTTTTGCTGTCAATCCTAAGGAGCATATATTCAGCCTGTATTATGCATGGCTGTTTATATATTAGCAGTTACTTGTATCTAAAATGTATCAGTCGCAAGCAATTACATACGAAAAATCCGCCATGCATACACTGCATGACGGATTACTCTTTAATCATATGCTGCTCCTTTAACCTATCTTCCACCTTAAAAATCACAATTATCTACACAAACCTGGTAAGTAGGGTTTTCATCCTCAAATGTATCAATTATTTCATAAGACTGAACATTACGGTTAATTAAACTGACCGGTTCCTTGCCAAATGATAATGAAAAGGGATTATTTTTCATCTCTGCGCTCCTGTTTTATAACTCTTTATAACTTTTAATAATTTTTATAACTCTTTATAACTTTGTAATCTTTTTATAACTCTTTATAACTTATTTGTCAAGGTCTTGTCCCATACGCACCCTACAGTCCAATATGTTCCCCTACAGCCTCCTGTAGTTCTCAAGAAGCTTGTGC
>ULXH01040393.1_pt1 | contig 14352 bp, 8 predicted proteins | sample 1961101 | NCBI WGS metagenome assembly ULXH01 (sample SAMEA4835833, study PRJEB28245) | human gut metagenome | biome: gut microbiome; material: fecal sample | place: Denmark | collected 2008 | reverse complement strand
CGTGTAGGGTGGACTTTCCATAACCATAACTACATAGGCGGAAAGATGATACCAGAAATATTCCGCAAGATGAAGCTCCCGATGAACGAGAAGATGAAATATGTAGAGAAATTGGTAGAACTGCACATGCGTCCTATAGTGATAGCCGATGATATAGTAACCGACTCTGCCGTACGACGCCTTCTGTTTGAAGCCGGTGATGACATAGACGACTTGATGACTCTGTGCGAAGCCGACATCACATCAAAGAACGAAGTGCGTAAACAACGCTTCCTCGATAACTTCAAGTTGGTTAGACAGAAACTTAAAGACCTAGAAGAAAAAGACCGTATACGCAATTTCCAACCGCCAGTAGACGGAGCAGAGATTATGCACGTTTTCGACTTGCAGCCTTGCCGTGAAATAGGCAGTCTGAAAAGCTCTATAAAAGATGCCATATTAGACGGAGTAATTCCAAACGAGCACGATGCCGCTTTTGAATACATGCTGAAAAAGGCTAAAGATATGGGCTTGAAACCCGTTAATTTGCCACAATAAAAAAACGTATTTACCATAGAGACAAGCAGTATAAAAACTGCTTGTCTACACACCTTTATTTATATATAGCAAAACCTATCTAAAACATAATAAAAAACGCACGAAATTTATTTTCTAAAAACCATTATAAATAATAGTTATCCATTTAAACGCTCACAGATAGTTCTGACGCAGATTTTAGCTAAGAAAGTTGTCCATATTTAGACATCTACTACTATTACCCATTTTCAAGTATTCCAAAATCGAATTATATTTGCACTGTTATCACAAGGCAATCGCATCGATTAAAAAAGAAACGGCAAGTCACTCTGTCAAAACAAAAAATGACACGAGAAGGCTGTTCTAAAAGGAGAACAATCAGAACGCCTGCCAATGGATAACAATACGAGAAACATTAATTAACTTTTCCAGGGAATTATGAACCAAGCACACATCTGTATTATTAAGAGAGACGGAAAAAGAGAAGACTTTTCTGATTCTAAGATATCGAATGCGATAGGGAAAGCATTCAAAGCTACGGGCATTGAAAACGAAGAGTCATTAATAGACGAAATAACTCATCGTGTCATTGAGCATATAAACCAACCTACTATCGGTGTAGAAGAAATTCAAGACTTGGTGGAAACCGAGTTAATGAAAGACTGCCCCGAAGTGGCAAAGAAATATATCATCTATCGTCAATGGAGAAATACTGAGCGCGACAGAAAGACTAAGATAAAGCACATCATGGACGGCATCGTAGCCATCGATAAGAATGATGTAAACTTAAGCAACGCCAACATGTCGAGCCATACTCCGGCTGGACAGATGATGACATTCGCTTCTGAAATTACTAAAGACTACACTTATAAGTATCTTTTGCCGAAACAATTCTCTGAAGCACATCAGTTGGGAGATATTCATATCCACGACTTGGATTATTATCCTACCAAGACTACTACATGTATTCAGTATGACATGGAGGACTTGTTTGAACGCGGATTCCATACTAAAAACGGAAGCATCCGCACTCCGCAGTCTATCCAGAGTTACGCTACGCTGGCTACTATCATATTCCAGACCAACCAGAACGAACAGCACGGAGGTCAGGCTATCCCGGCATTCGACTATTTCATGTCGAAGGGTGTATTGAAGAGCTTCCAGAAAGCTATGGCCAGCAGCATCTCGTTCTACATGGACATGAAAGGTGTGGAAGTAAACGATAAGCAAGTTCTTCAAACCGTAAAAGACAATTTGCCAACTATCGCACCATCAGCAGAAGCGCAGAACAAATTCCTGACTGCACTTACCGCACTGAACATAACTCTGACCAACGACGAACTGCAACATATCCTGAAAAAGTCTACCCAGCAAGTACGCAAAGATACCCATCAGGCTATGGAGGGCTTCATTCACAACTTGAATACTATGCACTCTCGCGGTGGTAATCAGGTAGTGTTCAGTTCTATCAACTACGGAACCGACACATCGGCCGAAGGACGAATGGTTATAGAAGAGTTGCTGAAAACTACTATAGAAGGGCTCGGCACACAAGGAGAAGTTCCTGTATTTCCTATCCAGATTTTCAAAATTAAGGACGGAATATCTTATTCTGACGCAGACTTTGAAAAAGCTATGACCGATTTCAAGGCTGCCATGAACGGAGAAATGACATTCGAAGCACCTAACTTCGACTTGTTCCTGAAGGCTTGTCAAACTACAGCCAAGGCTCTGTTCCCTAACTTCATGTTCCTTGATACTCCATTCAACCAAAACGAAAAATGGAGAGCCGACGATCCGAAGCGTTATCGCTACGAACTCGCTACAATGGGATGCAGAACCCGTGTATTCGAGAACTTGAACGGAGAAAAGACATCATTAGGTCGTGGTAACCTATCATTCACAACTATGAACATGCCTCGTTTGGCTATAGAAGCACACATTAAGGCTGTAAAAGAATGCGGCAAGGACGCTCCGAAAGAAACCATAGAACAAAAAACAAAAGAGCTGTTCCTGCAGTCGGTACACCGCATGGCGGAATTCATAGGCGAACAGCTTTATACAAGATATCAGTACCAGCGTACAGCTTTGGCACGCCAGTTCCCGTTCATGATGAGCAATGACGTATGGAAAGGCGGAGGCGCTCTCAACCCTAACGACGAAGTTGGCGACGTATTGAAACAAGGTACACTTGGTATCGGATTCATCGGTGGACACAATGCGATGGTTGCCATCTATGGCGAAGGGCACGGACATAATCAGAAAGCATGGGATACTCTTTACGAAGCCGTAAAGGAAATGAATGCAGTAGTAGCAGAGCTGAAAGAGAAATATCATCTTAACTTCTCTGTATTGGCTACACCTGCCGAAGGTCTGTCAGGACGATTCACACGCATGGATAAGCGCAAATACGGCATCATCCCCGGAGTGAACGACCGCGACTACTACGTAAACTCATTCCACGTAGACGTAAAAGAACCTATCACCATAGTAGATAAGATTAAACGCGAAGCTCCATTCCACGCTCTTACATTAGGCGGACACATCACCTACGTAGAATTGGATGGCGAAGCAAAGAAGAACATAAAGGCCATAGCCAAGATTGTAAAGGTAATGCACGACTCTGGCATAGGATACGGTTCTATCAACCACCCGGTAGATACTTGCCACAACTGCGGCTACAAGGGAGTTATATACGACAAGTGTCCTATCTGCAACAGCGAGAACATTTTGCGTATGCGCCGCATCACAGGTTACCTTACAGGCGACCTGAGCAGCTGGAACTCTGCTAAACGAGCAGAAGAGCACGACCGCGTAAAACATCATTAATCGCCCTATTTATTTAGTGGAACACGTAACATGTTGAATTATCTATATACGTATGCCGAAACCATCGTTGATGGTGACGGCATACGTTTTTCCATTTATCTGGCCGGATGCACACACCATTGTCCCGGATGCCACAATCCCGAATCGTGGAATCCTAAAGCCGGCACTCCCCTAACCCGTGAGAAAATAGAAGAATTCATAACCGAAATCAACTCAAACCCATTGCTGGACGGAGTAACTTTTTCGGGAGGAGACCCTATGTTTAATCCCAAAGAGTTCATTCCTCTGCTACGCGAAGTAAAAGAGCGTACCGGACTTAACATTTGGTGCTATACCGGATATACCTACGAGCAGCTATTAGCCGACGAAGAACGAAGAGCCGCACTTAACTATATAGACGTGCTAGTAGACGGACGCTTTGTGCAAGAGCTATACCAACCCACGCTCGACTTCAGAGGAAGCACTAATCAGCGCATACTCACTATAGACCATTCCACAGCCTACTAACGCAAAATGCCAGAAACAGCGCATAAAGAAACCTACCATGCTGCATTAAGCCCAGCGTCAGAAAGAACAAAATCGTTTAACATATCGAATTGAATTCTTAAAAACCGTTACCGCACACGGTGTTTCCACAGCCTTTTCTTGACATACATCATGAAAAGGTTCAAAATATGCTAAAAAACATATCAAGCTATTGCAGATTAAACAGAAAGCCATACCTTTGCATCGTGGTTGTGAAACCAAAAGGTAAAAAGATACACAAAAACGGTATTAGATTTTAATTAAGGTAAAACTATTATAGAGGTATTAGAACAATAAGGTAAAAAGCAATTTTATTTAGGTATTTGTTTTTAAGGTTATATTAAAGATTAGTTTTTAGGTTTTAGTTTTCAATAAGGATTAGAAAATTAAGGTAAAAAAGAAGGTGATTAGGTTTACTTTTAAGGTAGGAAAAAAGATTAAGGATAACACAACAACTAAACGTAAAAAAGATGCAAGAACCCATTAAGGGGGTTCTTTTGGAAGTCGGCGGTGTTCATTACGAAATAATGGGCGACGCTTTTTTTATATCCGCACCGCCCATCATTCATTATTATTTCACTACTATTTCATCTATAAACAGCACTCCGCCAATCTTACTGTCGGCATCCGCCTGATAGCGGATATAGCGTGCACGCGTCTTTCCCTTCCATCCGAAGTTCTTAAACGATACTTTATCGTCTTTAGTAACTTTATGATTGACTTCCGCCAATACGGAATAGTGTTCACCGTCTTCCGAAGCCGAGATAATCACTTTAGTTGGCATATACACATCCGGTCCGCATATCTGCATGAAATCGGCGCCTACGCTATGAATGGTCTTAACTTCTTCCAAATCTATAACGGCATCTATACGCGGATTGCCCACAAAGCCCTGCCAACGCTGGTCGCTGTAATTCCATCCGCCACGTATACCGTCGGTTAGTGTCTGCTCACCGTTAGCCGGATAATTCCTCCAATACGGACGCTTATAGGTTACTTTCTTTCCTAACGCCAAATGCTTTATCGGTTTCAGTGCCTCCTTACGGTTGCCCTGTTCCTTGCTATAATTAAACGTATGATATCCTTTTTTACGCAACTCAGGCAGTGCCGCCAACACACGTTTACGGAAAGACTCCCACGATTTCTTTTCAGGCTGACTCCATGCCACCTCTGCCAGAGCCAATGAACGCGGATAAAGCATATATTCCGCATGTTCGGCTGTAGGAACATACTCCGTCCAGAGATTAGCCTGTACACCATAAATCAGCTTCGATTCTTCAGCAGAAAGCGAATCGGGTACCGGATTATAACTATAAACCTTCTCAAGCGGAAGATAACCGCCGATGGCAAGAGGCTGAGAGTTTGGAGCATCCTGATAACTGTCGAAATAGCAATACGCACCCGGTGTCATTACGGCACGATGTCCAGAACGGACTGCATCTATACCACCCTGCTCGCCACGCCATGACATTACCGTAGCGTTAGGGGCTACACCACCTTGCAATATCTCATCCCATCCCAACAGATGGCGTCCTTTTGAATTCAAATATCTTTCCACTCGCTTAATCAGATAGCTCTGCAACTCGTCCACTCCTTTCAAGCCTTCGTCTTTCATGCGTTTCTGGCAAAGCGGACAAGTGGGCCACGATGTCTTGCTGGCCTCATCGCCACCTATATGAATATATTCCGAGGGGAATAGTGCGATAACCTCATCGAGAACATTCTCTATAAACTCGAAAGTCTTTTCGTTTCCCACGCAGAAATCTCGCTGCTTATAGAGTTCGTGCGTGCACGAGAGTTCCGGATAAGCCGTAAGCACTTCGCCCGAGTGCGATGGCATCTCAATTTCGGGCACTATGATTACACTACGCTTACGGGCATAGTCTATCAAGTCTCGCATTTCGTCTTGCGTATAAAAGCCTCCTTGTGCACGCGAATCGAATTGTTCACAATACTGGCTTCCGTTATCGCTCCAGTCTCTCCAGTTGGCATACGGACGCCATGCGGCGAATCCCGTAAGTCGAGGATACTTCTTTATCTCCAAACGCCATCCAGCCTCATCTGTAAGGTGAAGATGCAAACGGTTTATCTTTAGCGACGACAATAAATCAATCTGTTTTTTCACGAAATCGAGCGAACGGAAGTGACGCGATACATCGAGCATGATGCCTCGATAAGGGAAGCGCGGCGCATCGTCAATGCTGCAAGCACGCACTTTGCCGTGTCCCGCCTCCGCCAGTTGCACTAATGTCTGTATGCCGTAAAACAATCCAGCCGATGTTTTAGCCTTCAGCTTCACTTCATCAGAAGTTACTTCCAGACGATATCCTTCATCGGGCATAGCCGCTGTCTTGTCTAGTTCAAGACGGATGTTTTTCTCTCCGTCGGTAGGTTGTAATACATAGTTCACCGGATAAGCCGAATACGAAAAAGCCGTTTTCACTACATCCGTTTCATCTTTTGTTCCACTGAAACAAACATTCGCCCCATTCTTCCAGCTGAAAGTTCCTTTTGCCTGTTCATAAGACAACGGAGCCGGAGTGACCGGTACAATATTGGCCGCCATCGCGCTTCCGCCACCTAGCAAAGCCATAACTAAAAAGCAAGAAAAGAGTCTTCGTTTCATACAGTTAAGGTTTAGGTTGATTATATTCATATCGCAAATATAACAATCTACTTTTACATTTGCCTGACTGCAAATAATAAATATCATATTAGAATTCTGCACATTTCTCAACAAAGTTGTCTTACTACGGTCGAAGTAAGCACGTTGACCGTTCGATGTGAACGCTTACTTCGACCGTAGTAAGCGTTCACATCGGTCGAAGTAAGACGACTTTGTTAATACTTTTCACGGCTCAAATTAGAAAAGCAATAGACTCTTTAGCAATAATCATGTTTGTAGGATTACAAACAAAAAAAAGAAGGTATGCTTTTCCACATACCTTCTCACTCAAGAAAAGTTGTATCAACTAGCTACTAAGCGTACTAATCATTATTTGGCAGAAGCCGAAGCACCAGATGCCATACGATAAATTTCTGTTCCTGCTAGCAAGAATGCTCCAGGTCCGTACACTTCAGTCATCTGGCGAGTTACTTTCTTCGGGTCGGCACCGATTGGCTGAACGTATCCCAACTTTCCGTCTTCTTCTACAGCCGATAACAATGCGTTCCAACCTTTTTCTATAATAGGCATGAATTTATCGGCAGGCAACAATCCTTTGTTTACGCCATATGCCAAAGCATATACGAAGAAGCCACTGCAACTGGTTTCGGGAGATGGATAAGAAGCGGGGTCTAACAAGCTGGCATGCCAAAAGCCGTCTTTTCCTTGAAGCGGAGCTATACGATAGCACATCTTTACAAACAAATCCTGATAAAAGGCACGCGACTTATTCTTTTCGGGCAAAATATTAAGCAACTGCACCAGTCCGCCAAGTACCCAACCGTTTCCACGTCCCCAGAATACCTTTGCACCGTTGGCCTCTTTCATCGTAAAATAACGATGGTCACGATAGAACAAAGTATCAGCCTTATCAAAAAGATAATCGTAAGTCGCCTTATATTCCTTATCCATAAAACGAAGATACTTCTTATCGCCAGTCAGCACATACAGCTTGGCGTATACCGGTGGAGCCATGAAAAGTGCATCGCACCATGTCCAATGCTCAAGTGTGCTCGCTTTTCTGTAGTCAAGCTGAAAAGAGCCAGATGACGGATGAGCTATTACCCATTCGGCCCTCGCCTGTGTGGGAATCATCATCTCCTTACGTTTGTACTTGTCGTAAAGTGCCAGATATGTCTGCGCAATACATACATCATCGGCATGATACATACGCTTCTCTACTTGCCAATAGTTGCGGTTGCCAAGCTTAAGCAACCATTTATAATAACTATCATCCCCATTTGTCTCGGCTATGGCAGCCCATTCTGTCAATCCTAAAAAGAATGTAGCGTTCACCCAGTTGCCATCGCCATAAATATTACGGTCGTAATGAGTAATCTGCCAATCGGCGACCTTACGCATGGACTGTTTTACACTCTCTTTGTCGAAAGAGGCAGCGTGTGGCACGCCACACACTCCCATAAAAATAACTATTAATAAAAATAACTTTTTCATATTACTTATCTATTGTATTAAGCTTTTTGTCTATCAACATTACATCGGCAGGAGTCAAATCAATACGAACTTTACGGTTGGCTGTAAACTTCAGCACGAACAATTCTTCAGAGCCTTCCAGCGTCGGCTTATTTCCTACATTCACGAAAGTAGGATAAAGAGCTTTCACGCCATTGGTATGCAAGCGGTCGTAAGTAAGGTTCTCCATATCTTTAACCGCCTTGGCTTCTACCCCTACGAAGGTCAAGTCTTGCGCATTATAAGGCAAGGCGAAGCTCAATGCGTTTACGCCCTTCATGTCTTCGCCATGTACCACTACGCTTACGTTCTCTCCCTTTTCGTACACCTTCTTTGCTGTAGAAAGAGCAACCTTTCCGCTGAACAAAGTATCGGATTTCTGAATTTTCACGCCACCGTCTAGCTGAGTAGCTACAACCGATATATCGAATGCGTCAATCAATCCGTTGCGGTTGATATCGCCTTTACTGATATAGCCTTCATAGTCTGAATCACCCTTACGGAGTCCGGTATAGTTCATATACGAAGTCAAGTCGTTATGATCAATCTTTCCGTCGGCATTGATATCGCCCTGCAGATAACCTTCGGTGCCCGGTTTACGGAACACGTAAATTTCGCGTCCTGAGCCGTAGTATCCCACACCTTCCGTTACCGACAGACGGATGTAACGTGCCTCGGGTGCTCCTTCGAATTTGAATTCTTTCATATCAGCGTTACGCTTCCATTCAAAGGTTCCTGCCTCTGTCCATGTCTTCTTATCCATACTGTACTCTACCTTACCCTTCAGCAACATTCCGTTAACACCGTCTATGCGAGGCAAGTACTGGAACTTATCAAGCTGGTTTACGGTACGCAAGTCCATAACTACATTGAACGGAACGGCTCTAACCTGATATTTGGTATGCCACATCTCACCGCTTTCATTCAAGTCGAACAGACGTGCTATTCCTTTACCCCACTGTGTTTCTGCCGAACATTCGCCACGTATGCCGCGGATAGCGAATTCCAACGGGTCGGATTTCGTTGTTACAGAATAATCAGTCCAAGCCGAAGCGCCGTCTTTATTTACAGCACGCACCTTCAAGTCGTACTTAGTTACCGGAGTCAGGTCTGAAAGCACAAACGACAAGTCGCGGATTGTAGTGTAACGCATTCCCTGGAAATCTATCTCATAATAATCGGCACCAGCTACCTTATTCCACTTCGGTTTCAGTGTATAAGCTGTAATGTCATCGGCTGCTATGCTAACCGATGGAGCTGACAATGCGCCTGTGCTAACCAGATAGCGGTCGGCAGGAGCGTAGCGGAATCCTTCCGCATTAAGCACCACTGCAGATGAGGTGATATCGGCTTTCTGCACCTTTACCCAAACCTGCGGATTCTTGGCAATCTTCACATTCTCGAATTCGCTGCCCTTAGTAGCGAAACGGTTCAGTTGAGGAGCCTCATTATAATAGTATACATTATTCCCCGCTTCGAAATCGGCAAGCGTAGAAACTTCGGTCAGTTTTATCTTAGACTTGCCTATCTGCACGCTGAGTTTTTTGGGGCGCTGAGTTACGTTCACGCGGAACTCGGTCTGCTTTTCTTTTACCAATCCGGTAAATTCGCCTTCTGTTGGATGAACGGTCACTGTCAACTTACCCTTAGCATCGGCATCCGATTCTATAAGTGTAGTAGCACTGCGTCCTAATTTATATTCTTCGGATATTCCATCGTCATCATATTCTGTAAACGATGTCTTACCACAAGGATAAAGTTCGTAAATGCGGAGTTCCTTATTTATTTCGCTGATGTTATTGTTAGGATTAACCATAGGTATGATGGCTCCGTTCTTCACGAATACCGGCAATTTCCATATAGGAGCGTCGAAATTGTTTATGATACAATTTCCCTGATACAAATCGCCGCTCTGATAATCTATCCATTCGCCTTCGGGCAGATATATTCCGTTTCGTATATCATCGCCCTTATCGTCAGAACGTGTAGCCTCATAAATAGGAGCTACCAAGAAAGACGGTCCGTACAGATACTGATACTGTGTAGCCTTGCCGTAAGTATATTCGTTAGGATAATCAAGGAACATGGCACGTATCATAGGCTTTCCGTCTACCGATTCGTGCGCTATGCTATAAGCATACGGAAGAAGTTCTGATTTAAGTTTCAGATACATACGGTTGATAGAAGCTGCCGGCTCCCCAAGCGCATGAGGATATTTTTCGTTTGCGCCCCATCCGTCCATGTTGAGCTGCATCGGCGTGAATGTCTTCCACTGGAAATCGCGCATATTCACAATCTGATTCTTTCCGCCGAAGATACCGTCCATATCGGATGTAATGTTAGGTTGTCCTGATAAGCCAGAGCCTATATAGGTAGGGATATGAAAACGGATATACTCCCACACACCGCCTGTTTGGTCGCCCGACCATACTCCGGCATAGCGCTGCGTTCCTGCCCAACCATCGAGAGAGATAATGAACGGGCGTGCGTTATTTCCATAGTAAGGCATGATTTCACCTACATCTGCCACACCATTCAGTCCGAAAGAATAGCCTGCGCCTACCCATGCCACATCGGTTTTGAGCACACGTACTCCGGCATCGCGCACTTCTTTTACGATGTCGCGCTGCAACAATGCGCTCACGCCTTCTTTAGGATGCAAGTCCGACTGTGTCCACAATCCTATCTCCACCCCATTCTTACGTGCATAGTCGCCCAGCTCTTTCAGGTTCTGAATGTTTCCGTCTAATGTTTCAGTCTGTCCGTAACCGGCTCCGTAACCATCGTTCGGAAGAAGCCATCCCAACGGCATATCATGATTGCGATAACGGTCTATCACCGCACGCGCAGAGAACTGATAGTTTCCTTTTTCGCCATTAAGCGATTCTTTTATGCCTCCGTTGTTTTTCTGGCTTTCCTTATATTTCTTTCCGTCTTCGAAAAGGATGCCTTTTTCATCTTCTTTCCAATAGTCGCGATTATAAGCATTAAGATGTCCTTCGTAGAATCCGAACTTAGGAAGCAACACCGGATTACCGGTAAGCTGATAGAAATCGTTAAGCAACGCTACTGCTCCATCGTTTACCATTATGAACAAATCAAGATAGTTTGTATCGTGGCTCAATGTTACCTGTCCTTTTTCGGTGGCTCCAAAATCGTATCTTCCTTTTTTAAATGTGTGCCACATTACTCCGTATCCCTTAGTAGACCAATAGAACGGTGTTGGCGAAGCTACTCCACCGTCTACCCAACTGTTTTGGTTTTCTATAGCGATAGATCTTCCTTTATGCGAGAAGCGTCCGTTCTGCACACCGCCTCCGTAAAAGTATTCATCAGTATTCTCTTTTAAAGTAAGAGTAACCTTATTCTTTTCAAAGCTCGGAGCTTTCAGTTCTTCTACCACCGTTGCTCCGGTAGAAAGGTTTATCACTTTCATCAGTCCGTTGCTGCGGTCTATCCGAACACTGATTTTAGAAGTAGAAACAGTTATGTTGCCCGACGCTTCGCCTATGTTTAAGTCTAAAAGCGACTTGCGAGGATTGTTCACCAATATCTGCGCTTCGGGCTTAGCTTCCGGATTACGTACTATCCCTCCGTTGTTATCTTGAAATACACGGAAGATATTGTCGCCATAGAAATCGAGCAGCATACGCTGATTGTTTGCCAACAAAACCTCTACTGTAGTAGCGTTTAGTCGGTTTACTGACGAAACTACGTTTGCCGCCACAGCAGCAGACTGATTTGTTCCGAAATTCTTAGCGCAAACGGCATGAGACGATACTGAAGGACAAAGCATTGCAGATACACCAAGCACCCACAAAGCCGACCTCACTTGCTTTACGTTATTCTTCATTTTTATGTCTTTTTATATTAGTTCTAAACAGATAATTTATTGCGGCGATAAAAGTATCTATTTTATTGTTTTCGTGAAACAATTCTGATATAAAAACAAGCCGACGCCTCCAAAGAAACATCGGTTTGCAACACACATTTTATTATTATGTTTTATGATAAGAACACTATTCAAATTCCAATATCCTGATTTCTTTCGGTTGCAGTTTCAATACTATTTCATCGCCATAGCGATAAGTAGCGACAAGACCATCTGTATCACCGGAGATAGGTGAAGTAAGGTGATACACTTTGTTATTTTTCTGCATGCCAAGACTGCGATCAAGCTTCACTCGGATTTCGCGTGTTTTCGATCCCGGGTTGTGTAAAGAAAGATATCCTTGTTCAATGGTCCAACCGGAGTATCCATAAGGTACATTTTCACGAGGATTTCCACCGACCATAACTACCCGTCTGAAGGCAGGAAAAACTTTACGTACCCATTTTAATCCTTCTGCTAGAACATCCCAATCAGACTCCGAAAGAACTTTGGTTTTAAGGTATAATTCCACAAATCCTGCTCCGCGGGACAAACTCATAAAAAGGTAATCTTTGAATATTTCAGGTGTTTCTCCCGTAGATGTTTTCTTGGGTTCATGATTAAAAATAGAGTTGATGGGGAATTTGGTGTTTTCTGTTTGGAATACTTCAAAATAAACTCCGTCACGATAAGTCAATTCCTCATTTCGGGTAGTACCACTGGCTGCATCACCGCAATTGATGAGCCATATCACATCAACATACATCAACCACCAAGGACTTAAAAATGCTCCATTAGTAATAGCAGTAAATACATTGGGATTCACTTCGTGCTGGTGTTTAAAGATTTGTATCAGCCGCTCGGTTCCCGCAACCAGATAGTAGAGTTTCAGTTCATCGTACATTGGATTATTCAGACGTACATCGTTGGCCGTAAATCCTTCGGTATCCAGTTGGGACATGGTGGGTACTCCACGACCGTTCAACTCATAGTCTCGTGTATATTGATGCCCAAAAAGACCGTCGTATTTAAAGTAACCTACTCCTTGACGAGTCAGTTCTAAGATTCTGTTTTCGAGCTTTTGCATGTATTGTGGTCCAGCCATTGACATGGAAAGAGTCAGAGCCTCGTAGTTTTTCTCCCGCATCACTTTTACCTGTTGTTTGGAGCCAAAAAAACAACCGGGGCTGAGCCATAACCCCAAAGAAGCACCAACTTTTTTCATTAATGAGTGTTCTTCCTGAAAATCGGGTGAAAATTTTTTATTGATACTCCAAACTCCCGTTGGTTTGTCAAAGTCGGGCATTGTACCATCTTGCCATCCATCGTCAATGACATAGGATGCCAACGGTTCCACTCCTCGTTTGACAACTAATTCATCATTGATCTTTTTTACACTCTGTGCAAATTTGTTCTTATCTACGCTTTGGCCGAAATCAAAAAAACAATTGTATTGTATTTGCAAACGTAAAGGACGGATACGGATGTCATCAATGTAGTTCATAAATGCCTCGTCAATGTAGGATGGGGCATCGGATACTCCTACTACCGCTTTGTACGATATATAACGCTCACTTGGAATCAATTGTTTTCCCCAGAGATAACCGGTGGACAATTGATGGTTGACCACTGTGTTGGTGGCCGCTGGAAATTCGACACCCCAAAATGTGGCTGTGGTTGAGGTGTATAGTGGCATTCCCAATCCCGGTTTCCAATATCCTTCCCCTTTAAGATAGGAGGTTATCGCACGTATGTTATAAGTCTGGAAAGATTCCTCTACAGTAATATGCTCTACATCTACCTGTTCGAGCGTTATCGGGCGTTCGGTTTCTATTTCTAACCATTTACGCATATAATGATCGGATGATTTTATTTCATAGTGTACCCACACATTCAATCCTTCGGTTTTGTTTCTCAAACAGACAATTAAATGTTGCAGATCTCCCTCTTCACGTTGCTCCACATTTTTTACTTTGAAATCTGTGGCCGTCAAAATTCGGTCGGTTCCTTCTTTATCTGTACCTGCTGATAAACGCAGTTGGAATTCATCGCACTGGATAGGTCTTATCTGTTTATTCGTCAGAGCATTGGTTACTGTTATTGTTTTCAAACCGTCTTTTACTCCAATCTCTCGCATTATTTTCTCGTTTCCGATACAATATACTTTTTGGGAAACAGCAGTCTGCGTCGTCAATAACAACAGTGATAAATATAATATCATCTTTTGCATAATATTAGTATTATGTATGAATTTTTATGGTTTACTTAATAAAAGGGGCTGTATCAAAAATCTATATTACGGAATGCAGAATGCGCAGACAGAGCGCAGAAAAATGCAGACAATATTGATTTTTAATAAAATAGTTTGCGTAACTCTGCGTCATCAGCGTTTGGTAATTGCTATTTTGACACAGTCCATAACTGATTACTTAATTATGATTCTCAAAAAGAGGATATAAAAATTGATTAATCC
>ULXH01068355.1_pt1 | contig 14647 bp, 10 predicted proteins | sample 1961101 | NCBI WGS metagenome assembly ULXH01 (sample SAMEA4835833, study PRJEB28245) | human gut metagenome | biome: gut microbiome; material: fecal sample | place: Denmark | collected 2008 | reverse complement strand
CTGCCGATATAAAAAGGTTTGGAGTAATATGAAAAGTGCAAAACTGAGTCGGGGCAATCTCTCAGTGCCATAGGCATCATGAGAAGTTGTTCGGACATCATAAAAAAGGTACGCTTTCTTAGTGCCGACCGACACCAAAAAAGCGTACCTTATTATTGTTATTACCTATTGATTACAATACTACAAGGCGTAAAGTTACAGCTGCATCACTTTCTGACCGACCTGTATTTTATAGCTCTTGCCTTTTACGGTCTTGAACTTCCATACCAAATCTCCATATCTTACTTCGCACGGAGCGCCAGAGCCTGAATGGATGATAGCCTCGGTAAGTTTACCTTCGTTCCAATAAAGGTCTACCCCGAAGTTCCCTTTAGCACGGAGTCCTGTTATGGTTCCTGTGTGCCATGCGTCGGGCAGAGCCGGAAGCAAATGTATGAATCCCATGTGACACTGCATCAGCATCTCGGTCATACCTGCTGTTCCGCCGAAGTTTCCGTCAATCTGGAAAGGCGGATGTATATCCCACAGATTATCGGAAGTACCGTTCTTCAGCAAGTTGCCAAGCAATGTATAAGCGTGATTGCCGTCGTGCAGACGTGCCCACTGATTTAGTTTCCATCCCATACTCCATCCGGTAGCTCCGTCGCCACGATGCTGAAGCACTACCTTAGAGGCTTCAGCCAATTCGGGGGTGGTAACCGGCGATACGGTATGACCCGGATGCAAGCCGAACAAATGATTTACGTGGCGGTGTTTGTCTTCTGGATTGTCTATATCTTTCGACCATTCCATCAGTTGTCCATATCGTCCTATCTTATAAGGAGCCAAGTGTGCCAATGCGTCTTCCCACTGCTTACGCTCCTTAGCGTCTACTCCAAGCACTTTACTTGCTTCAATAGCATCGAGCAAGATTTCGCGGATAACAGCGTGAGCAAAAGTAGCTCCTTCGTCTATCGGCCCATGCTCGGGCGAGGTAGAAGGTGCTGCGGTATAGACTCCGTTGTCTTTATGCCACAGATAATCTACGGCAAACTGTGCGCTACCCTTTATCAAATCGTAGCCGGTATTTTTAAGGAACGCTTTATCGCGGGTGTAGTCGTAGTAATCCCAAACGTGTGTAGCGAGCCACGGACCTGCTACGGGACTGAAGTTCCACGACATGTCTTCGCTGGCAAGCGGAGTGGTAAAGCCGAATATATTGCCTGATACCGATGTAGTCCAACCGCGTGTGCCGAAATATGATTTAGCTGTAACCGCTCCCGGCTTTACAAGACCTTTGATAAAGTCCACTAGCGGAGTTACGCATTCTTCAAGATTAGTAGAGCAAGCCGGCCAATAGTTCATCTGCAGATTGATGTTGTTGTGATAATCTACTCGCCACGGACCATCTACATTATTGTGCCATACACCTTGCAGATTGGCTGGCATATTTCCGGGGCGTGAACTTGAGATAAGCAGATAGCGTCCGAACTGATAGTAAAGCTGCTCCAAATAAAAATCTTGTTTCCCTTTACGATAATTTACCAAACGCTTGTTTATAGGCATATCATTAGCACTGCCCGACGCGTTGTTAAGGTTGAGCTTAACTCTACCGAACAAAGCCGAGTAGTCGCTGTAATGTTCTGCCAATAATTTATCATAACCCGCTTCATCGGCACGCTGCATCCATTCACGTGTTGTAGCCTTAGGATCTACACCCACGTATGCTTTCGGGTCGTTGAAATCGGGGTTGAAATTCATCTTATAGTCGGTATCGGCTGTAATCAAGAACACCACCTCGTCGGCGTTACTTACACGGATTTTGCCTTTTTCGTTCGATAGTGTTCCGCCTTTATTAATAGCCTTTATGCGCACGGCGTACTCCATGCCGTTATTATCCAGACGAGCGATGTATGCCAAGCCATCGATTCCGTCGGCTTCCTTCTTTCCGGTAGACACGGGATTAGGTTCATAGCTGAATGTAAGGTTCTGCTTTCCCGGATGATCGGCTTTGAAACGGATAGCCATCACATTAGCTGGATAAGAGATGAAATACTCGCGTCGATAAGCCACATCGTCTTTCTTAAACTGAACTACCGCCAAGGCAGAGTCGAGCGAAAGTCCGCGACGATAATCGCTCATTCCCACTGCGCTAAGTCCCGTCTCGATATAGAACTCACCCATGGTGGTGAAGTTACCAAAGCGGAACGGCTTTTCAGCATACGATTCGTATGGCACCTCGCTATTAAAGTTCTTACGAGTAAGCAAAGCCGCTTTATTCCAGTCGCCGTCGGCAAATGCCTGACGAATCTGCTCCATCACCGGAGCCGACTGCTTATTTACATTCCAATAATACGCTGCACCTTTCGCTGTGTTAGGACCGCCTCGCCACAATGTCTTTTCATTAAACGTGATGCGTTCGGCTTCTACCGAACCCAAGATATTGGCGCCCAAGCTACCGTTTCCTACAGGGATGGATTGTGTTTCCCAATCTTGGTCGGGGTTTCGGGCGGTATCTCCAGCCGATTCGGGCTTGTTTTCTCCTTTCCACTGATCTGGCTTACCGCCATACCAAATGGCACGTCCTTGAAGCGAAACCGGAGTATCGAACCAGAAGGACAGATTTTGCTGTTGCTGACCGTAAATAGGCATACAACCGAAAGCCGCCAATGCGGCAATTGCAGCAATCTTTTTCATTTTCTTATAGTTTTAGTTTTACTTATTATCTATTACATTTAATTTCTATATGTATCAACGGCGCAAATCAGAATGTAAGTCATTCTTCTTCATGTTTTCTACCTTGAAATACGTCTTCGCCTCACACTGCACAGTATTCTTCTTTACAGATACATTTTTGCATCCGTTCAATATAAACAAAGGCGAGTCTGATTTTTTGTTTTCTACTTTATTCTGCACGAAACGAAGATTGGCTGTACTCTTAGCATAGAGCAAAGGATTTCCCCAAGTCACAATTCTATTATTTTCGATGCATACATTACGATGTACCGGACGTTTGCTATCTATTATAGTATTAGATGGATTCAAGGCTATCACCGCATTGCCAGGAGCGCCGTTGTAAGCACATTCTATAAAAACGTTATTACGTATAGTAACATCGTTTACCGGACCCGACTCGTACCAGCCCTCGGCATCGCCTTCTATCAAGATAGCGCTCATACCTGTTTTATAATATACATTATTTTCTATCACCACTTTACGTGGCGTAGTCACCAAAGTTCCACGAGTACTTGTACGTGTAAAGTAATTGTTTCTTATCTCTACTTCGGGGGTACATGTAAGATTCTCTACACAATCATGATTAAGTTCGAGAGCTTGGGGCACAGCACGATTAAAAGATACCTGAACCAAGCGATCGGACAAACGAGTTACTTTTGTAACCACTGCCTTGTCAAAACGCTCCATGGCAGAAGCATGCACAAATGCCACCGTATCGCCAACAAAATAAGCATTATAGCCATAACTCTGTCCGTGCATAAAACGAAGCTTAAGCGTATTATCATCCACCTTTTCTACTGCTCTAAGGTTAGTACCGTGAACGTTTATACAATCGTCTTGCGCACCGGCAAACTTGCAATCTACAACAGATACTTTTCCGCTACAGCCCGAGAAGTGCATAAAGTCAGCCGACGATGCCAAGATACGTCCGCTACCTTCTACCGGAGTGCAAGATACATTTTTCATGGTAATATCACGGCTGTATTGGCTTACAATGCCCAAACCATGCATATAATGTACTCCTACATTCTCTAAAGTAACGCCACAACTCTCATAGATAAGAAAACCTACTTGATCGCGAATGATATCGCGTATAGTCAGCACATCGCCAACTATAGGCTTAAAGTTGGCAGTAGTCTTAAAACGCACTACTCCCGGTTCAACCTCAACCGCCTCAGATTTCGATAAGGTATTCCATGCGGCTGAATAGAAAAAACGCTCCGACTGCGGATGATACTCTATACAATGAGGCTTGTTAGTTTTCCACCCCTCTCCTATCAGATAAATTCTACCATTGTTTATCACGTAGCGCGAATCACGATGAAAGGCTACTTCTACACCGTTTTCGTCTACTTTACTGATAGTTATTTCTGAGCCTCCTGGACGTTCGAAATCGACATGCAAGTTTCGCAGCATCATGTTTTTACAATGCATAAACGAAATCATTGTCTGCTTTCCGTGAAACATCAATGTAGCTCCATTTCCTTCTACCGTAAGTCCATCCATGTCTTCAAACAACACTCCGAAAGTCTTCACTTTCGATGGACACTCTCGCTCTGTAGAAGTATTGGTTATGAACACTTCTTTACGTACTGCTCCTTCGGGCCAGATATCATATCGTCCAGATTCGAGCACAAGCACCTTGGCTTGTTTAGACTTACAAATGGATATTACTTTTTGGAAATTCTCTGTTTGATTATTAAAAGACCATGGAATCAACCCATAATCTTTTGCGTACAAAGTATCACTAACATGCTGAGCACGCACAGTGAAACAAGCCAAGATAAATAACAAGGCTGTCAACGTGTTTTTTACAGTCATATCAAGGACAAGATAAATTTATAATTTCACTTTAAATAATTGCATTTGCTTTGGCAAAACTAAGAAAAACAGTCTACTTATGCAACAAATCCACTGCCACATATGTTCAGTTTTATGTATTTATGGCAGCAATGATAGTACAGTTTATACAAAAAGCGGTCGAAAAGCCGCATTATCACTAAATGAAAATAGAATAATTAGTTGCATTCATCGGAAATAAATACTTTTGCAACATAATTGCAGTAGTAATTAACTCAACCAGAGAAAGTACACGCACAAATTATGGAGACTAAACAGAACTATTCGCCTATTATATGTATTCTTTTCGCTTTCTGTCTTTTGCTTTTCCCTTTTAGCCTTAAGGCTGAAACTATTATGCAAGCAGAGCAACAAGACAGCACTGAGCAATGGATGCCTGCCGATTCCGTTTTCGCACGGTATCTGCAGCAGCAAAATATAGCCATAACCAACAATAACCGATTGGAGCTGATAACCAGCGGACGTGAGAAGTTTATCAGTCTGTTCAAAGAGGTAAGAAACGCCAAGAAGAATATCAATCTGGAATATTTCAACTTCAGAAACGACTCGATAGCCAATGCTCTGTTCGAACTATTGGCGCAAAAGGCGAAAGAAGGCGTAGAAGTGAGAGCTATGTTCGACGCCTTCGGAAACATGTCGAACAACCGCCCGCTAAGAAAACGTCATCTGGAGAAATTGCGTGCGGAAGGTATAAATATAGTAGTATACGACCCTATCACCTTTCCGTGGGTGAATCATGTGGCAAGCCGAGACCATCAGAAGATAGCCGTAATAGACGGAACTACAGGCTATACCGGAGGCATGAACATAGCCGATTATTACATAAACGGACTGCCTAAAATAGGTACATGGCGCGATATGCATCTATGCATAAAAGGGCCTGCCGTAAACTACCTGCAAAAGGCTTTTCAGCATACATGGGAGAAAGAGACCAAGCAATCGATAGCCACTAAAGAGTTCTTTCCGTACAGCGACGATTCGCTACACGCCCCAGCACAACACGCCGGAGGACAGGTGGCGATAGTACAACGCGTGCCTAAGGAAAAGCCTCAAATTATACGACACTCTTACGTAGAAGCCATAAACTCTGCCGAGCGTAAAATACAGATTATCAACCCCTACTTCACCCCTACACGAAGCATACAGAAAGCTCTGGAACGTGCCGTAAAGCGAGGAGTACGGGTGGAAATCATGATTCCCGGAAAATCGGATATCCCATTTACGCCCGACGCTGCGCTGTATCTGGCCAACCGACTGCGGAAGAAAGGCGCACACGTGTATATCTACAACGGAGGATTCCATCACTCTAAAGTCATGATGGTAGACGAACGCTTCTGCACCGTAGGAAGTACAAACCTTAACAGCCGAAGCCTACGCTACGACTTCGAAATTAACGCGTTCCTTTTCGATCTGCCAATCACGGCAGAGCTGACCGACATATTCAGCGCAGACAAGCAGAACAGTACCGTGTTGACGCACGAATTATACCGTAAGCGTACTGCCTGGAAACGCTTCACCGGATGGTTTGCACATTTATTTACACCTGTATTATAAAGCACATCACGTCAAAACTATACAATCATTTTGTGCGGCTGATTTTTTTCTCTATTTTTGTACATGCTAAATTAGACCCAATGGCCTAATATAAAGCCTACTTTATACATCATTTAAAGTAATAAAGCAGGCGCATAGCAAAAGTAATGGATTGATAAATCACCTAAAACAAGTATAGCACACGTGTTTTTCAAAGATGTAATAGGACAAGAACAGGCAAAAGAGCATCTGCTTTCGTTAGTACACGAAAACAGAATTCCACACGCTATGCTGTTTACCGGCACCGAAGGCTGTGGAAAAATGCCTCTGGCTTTGGCTTTTGCCCGCTATGTATGCTGTGAACATCCCGGCGAGCACGATGCCTGCGGACAATGCCAGTCGTGCCTGATGATGAATAAATACCGCCATCCGGATGTTCACTTCGCCTTTCCGGTGGTAAAGACCAAGCCGGGACGCGATACCGTATGCGATGACTATATATCGCAATGGCGCGAAACCTTAATGAATCCTTATAGGCTAACTCTGCGCGAATGGATGTCGCAGATGGGAGCTACCACTCAACAACCTCAGATATTCGTACACGAAAGTAATGAGATACAGCGCAAGTTATCGCATAAGTCGATGATGGGCGGTTATAAGGTCATGATTATATGGCTGCCCGAAAAGATGAACCAAGAATGCGGAAACAAATTGCTTAAGCTGATAGAAGAACCGCCCGCACAGACTCTGTTCTTGCTGGTGACCGAAGCGCCCGACGCTGTATTGCCTACCATAGTGAGCCGTACACAACGCTTCAACCTCCCCCCCGTAAGTGAAGAAAAGATAGCCGAATGGCTGGAGACGAATTATTCATTGCAAAAGGCAGATGCGCAGGATATTGCTCATCGTTCTAAAGGTAGCTTGGTAAACGCCATAGACTGCATAGCTTCCGATAAGGAGGAAAACGAATTCTTCACACTGTTTACACAACTTATGCGCTTGTCGTACGCCCGTCGCATACGCGAAATGAAAGCGTGGAGCGAGCAAATAGCCGGTATGGGCCGCGAGCGACAAAAGAATTTCCTGAATTATTGCCAAGACATGATACGAGAGAACTTTGTCTACAACTTCCACACACCCGACATGAATTACATGACGCCAGAAGAGAGACAGTTCGCTACCCGATTCTCTCCGTTTATCTCCGAAAAGAATGTTATCGGAATAATGGATGAGCTTAACTTGGCGGCACGGCACATCGAACAGAACGTAAACGCAAAATTTGTATTCTTCGATTTCGCCTTGAAAATGATTGTATTACTACTGAAACATTAAACTATTGAATATATAAGAGTTATGAACTCATAACCATTTGGAATATGAACAAATTTTTATTGAAAAACGGAAGCGGCTCTTTGTGCTGCAAAGGCTGCGGACGACAAGATAATAAGCTGAACACCTACGACTGGCTGGCGGATGTGCCTGGCAATGCCGAAGAGCAAGATATGGTGGAAGTGCAGTTTAAGAATACTCGCAAAGGATACTATAAAAACAGTAATCACCTGAAACTGGAAAAGGGGGACGTTGTGGCGGTAGAAGCAAGCCCCGGACATGATATAGGTACTGTTACGCTGACAGGCAGACTGGTGCCGCTGCAGATGCGCAAGATTAACATGAAGCCCGATATGGAAATTAAGCGAGTGTACCGCAAAGCTAAACCGGCGGATATGGAAAAGTATGAAGAGGCTAAGAGCCGCGAACATGCTACAATGATTCGCTCGCGCAAGATTGCAGCCGACTTGGGTTTGCAGATGAAAATCGGTGACGTGGAGTATCAGGGCGATGGCAACAAGGCTATCTTCTACTACATTGCCGATGAGCGTGTGGACTTCAGACAGCTTATTAAGGTATTGGCTGAAGCTTTCAGAGTACGTATCGAGATGAAACAGATTGGTGCACGCCAAGAGGCAGGACGCATAGGCGGTATCGGCCCGTGCGGACGTGAGCTTTGCTGCGCTACATGGATGACTAACTTCGTATCGGTTTCTACCGGTGCCGCACGATATCAGGATATATCGCTCAACCCGCAGAAGTTGGCAGGACAGTGCGCCAAGCTGAAATGTTGCCTCAACTATGAAGTAGACGCATACGTGGAATGCCAGAAACGTCTGCCAAGCAAAGAAATCGTTCTGGAAACATTAGACGCTACGTATTTCTTCTTCAAGGCGGATATCTTGAAAGGCGAAATCACTTATTCTACAGACAAGAGTTTCTTGGCAAACGAGGTTACTATCCCTGCACGCCGTGCTTTCGAAATCATCAACATGAATAAGAGAGGCGAGAAACCCGAAAAGATGCAAAGCGACGGACATAAGGAAGTAGAACGTCCTAAAGACTTACTTGAACAAGAGAGCTTGACTCGATTCGACAAGAGCAAGAACGCCAAAAAGAAAAAAAGAAAATCGGGTGATAATAAGAACGCCAACAGAGGAGAAAACAGAGACAATAGAGCGGAACAGGCTGAAGCAAAAGCTGCTACACCTGCTGGAAACGAAGGTGCGGAAAAACAGCCTAACAACGAGAACAAGCCCAACGAGCGTCGCCCACGTGAGCGCAACGGACAGAACGAGCGCCGACGCGACCGCAACGATAAAGGCAACCGCCCGAACAGACCGCAACAGGAAAAACCTGCCAATAATAATGAGGAGAAAAACGGAAACGGAAATGCTCCGAAAGTAAAGGACGATAATCAAGCTACACCGCAAGAGGGAAAACCGCAAGGCGATAACAACAGACGTCAGGAACGGAATAACAGAAACCGACCTCCAAGACGCCCAAGAAATAATGAAAACAACGAAAACCGTCCTCCAAGACCGCCTAAAGCAGAAAACAACAGTGAAAAAACAAACAACGAAGGACAAGCTCAATAATAAAATAGCAAAATTCATAGTCATCCTAATATGTGGGATGACTATGGGTCTTGCCGCTTGCCAAACAGACACAATATATCATAAGTATCATGCTATCCAGAACAAAGACGGATGGCAGAAGACTGACACTTTACTATTCGAACTCACATCCGACTTAACTCAGCATCGTTATAATATGGAGATAGGAATACGTCACTCCGAACTATATCCGTATCAGGATATATGGATAGGCGTACGTCGCCCTCTTTCGCCAAACCATACAATGGACACACTGCATATAGAAATGGCCGACGAAGAAGGAAACTGGTTAGGAAAAGGGAACTCCGGATCTTATTATCAATTGACTCAGCATACAGGAGTAATCACTCTTTATGCAGCCGACAGTGTACTGCAGATAGTTCATCTAATGAAAGACAACATACTGAAAGGTATTCACGACGTTGGTATTCGCCTGTCAACTTTCGCGAGCGGCGTCAATGCGCAGAAAGACGAAAAGTAATATCGTAAAGCCCCACAAAGACGAACCTCCATAGCTGAAGAACGGTAGCGGGATTCCGATAACCGGTGTAAGTCCAAGCACCATCCCTACATTCACGAACAAGTGAAAGAAGAAGATACTCAATACTGAATAGCCATACACACGCCCGAAACGGGTGGTTTGCCGCTCTGCCAGATGTATCAATCGCCAAATCAAGGCAGAGAATAGTAATATCACCGTAGTGGCTCCAACGAAGCCTTGCTCCTCGCCTACGGTACAGAATATAAAGTCGGTATCCTGCTCTGGCACATACTTCAGCTTGGTCTGCGTTCCGTTAAGGAAGCCTTTCCCTAAAAAGCCGCCAGAACCAATGGCTATCTTACTCTGATTTACATTATATCCGGCACCGGCAGGGTCGTCTTCCATACCCAGCAACACCTTAATTCGCACTTGCTGATGCGCTTCCAAGACATTATCGAATACATAATCAGCAGAAAACAAGAATCCGACAGACCCCATAGAGAACAACAGGATATATAGGTAGTTACGGATTCTGTCGTGTAAGAACATATATATAAGGTATACGCATACTGATGCGCAAACCACGTATTGCACATAGGCCACATTAAACGGTATTACATACAGAGAGAAAAGATACGCCAACAGTATAGAGCCTATGCCGATGGATAATATGTAATTCACTACCTTACGGCTTCCCTTACAATAGGCTTTAACCAGCATGGCGGTAAACAATACTATCAGCGTGAGCACAGAGAACTCGCCCCACGAAGTGAAACCGTCGTCCATTATCTCATCGCCAAAACGAATACCTACAATGAAATAAATTACGGCGCATACGCCGGCAAACAAGATTGAGCCTGTCATTCCCTCACGATAAAGCACCAAGAAGAAAGACAGATAAACCAATGCCGAACCGGTCTCCTTCTGACAGACAATCAGCACCATAGGCACCAAGATAATGGCAAGAGACACTGCCATGTTTCGCCATTTATCCATAGAGAAGGTAAACTCGCCTACATACTTAGCCAACGCCAAAGCTGTGGCGAACTTGGCGAACTCGGCAGGCTGCAGACTTACGGGGCCAAGCACAATCCACGAACGGGAACCTTTGATTTCGTGTGGATTAAAGATAGTGCCAAACAAAAGCAAAAGCATAAACCCGAATACCAAATAAGCGTATGTATCGTACAGGCGGTCTTCCAGCATCAGCAACACAAAGCCCAAGGCAAAAGAGCAACCAATCCACATCAACTGCTTTCCTGCACGGGTGGTGATATCAAGAAAATCAGGGTCGCCGTAGTCATAGCTGGCACCGCACACGCTGAACCATCCGCATATTACAAGTACCACATAGAGGGCAATAGTCCACCAGTCTACCGTCTTCCATAAACTATCTTTCATGTATGCCATAATCTATTCTTCGTGTTTGTATGTCTGTTGCAAGTACCTCGTCGTCGGGCGACAACTTGCCTTTAATATATTTCTCGATGATGAGTTTGCCAATGGGCACTCCGTATGTAGCTCCCCAACCTCCGTTCTCTACATATACCGCTACGGCTATCTTGGGGTTGTTAAGCGGAGCAAATCCCATAAACGCGGAGTGGTCTTTTCCGTGATTCTGGGCTGTACCAGTTTTACCGCATATCTCAATATCGGGCATATTGGCCGTACGGCATGTACCGCCCAGCACAGCCATTCGCATGCCTTGCGCCACTTCATCGTAATGCGACTTATCTACTTTTGTATATCGCTTTTCGCTGAATACCGAATCCATCGGTTCGCCTTCTATCTCTTTCACTACATGCGGTGTAACAAAATAACCTCTGTTGGCTATGGTGGCACCCAAATTAGCTATCTGAAGCGGAGTAGCAGTTACCTCACCCTGACCGATGGCGATACTGATTACCGTCAAGCCGTTCCATGAACCTCGATAAGCCTTATCATAAAACTGGGCGTTAGGTATCATGCCACGCTTCTCGCCCGGCAAGTCGATGCCAAGCTTATATCCGAATCCCATAGACACCATATAGTCTCGCCAAGTGTTCATGGCGTTCTGTACTGAGCCGTACTTCTGACGAGAGCCTATCATGTAATACAGTCCCCAGCAGAAGTAACTATTACACGAAGTGGCAATAGACGGAAGCAAAGGCAACGGCGACGGATGAGCGTGACACCCTACATGCAATCCTCTATAAGAGAAACCGTGCGAACATGGGAATGTGGTTCCGGCATTGATAATACCTTCTTGCAAGAAAGTAAGCCCCTGTGTAGTCTTAAACGTAGAACCCGGAGGATACGTACCCATAATGGCACGGTTAAGCAGCGGCTTCCACGGATTACGCGACATAGCCAAATGGTTCTTGCCACGGTTACGGCCTATCATCAAGCGAGGGTCGTACGTAGGCGATGAAACCAAGCAGAGCACTTCGCCGGTAGAAGGTTCTATGGCAACAATACTGCCTATCTTGCCTTCGAGCAAGCGTTCGCCAAGCATCTGCAACTCAATATCAAGACTTAATGTGAGATTCTTTCCGGGCACTGAAGCCTTGTCGAACTTACCGTCCATGTAATTCCCCTGAATACGACCGTGAGCATCGCGCAGAAGTACTTCTATACCCTTCTCGCCACGCAACTGCTTTTCATAAAAACGTTCTACTCCTTGTTTCCCGATAAAGTCGCCAGGCTGATAATAAGTATCCGATTCCATGTCCGACTTCGATACTTCGGCTATATCGCCCAAAATATGCGCTCCGGCATTGTATTTATACTGACGGATGGTACGGCGCTGTATATAGAAACCGGGGAATTTGAACATCTTCTCCTGAAAAATACCGCAGTCCTCACCCGACAACTGGGTCAAGAACACCTGGTTGGTATAAGGCGAATATCCCGGATTGAGTCGGCGATCCTTCAAATCAGAGAAACGTTTCCTCACAAACTCCGGAGTTATTTTCAGCGTGTTACATAAATCGAGCGTATCGAGCTGAGTAATTTCTTTCATTACCACCGTAATGTCGTAAGCCGGCTGGTTATATACCAGAAGTTTACCAGTACGATCGTATATCACTCCACGGCTCGGATATTGAATCTTCTGCAGAAAGGCATTACTGTCGGCATTCTTCTTATAATCGTCGCTCATGATTTGAAGCATGAACAGGCGGACTATAAAAAGCGCTACCACAACAAGCACTGCCCCGCCTATTACATAACGGCGGCGAGCCAATCTATAATCTCTCTCCACTATCTATTCCTCCTTAATACTTCAGCACACATTATAAATATTATAGTTGCCAACACATCCGACAATACTTTCCAGAACAACTCTGCCGGATGAAAAAAAGAGAAAGAATTAAGTACTTGCAGTACGAACGCAAAAACGAACACTTCCGACAATACATAACGCAAGAAAGGCGAAAAGCCCATTATACGTACTCCAGGCTCATAATCCTCAGACACCTCGCGCGACATTTGCATACGCAGCAAAGGGCGACGGGCGAAAGCCATAAATGTGGCGGCACCTGCGTTCATTCCGGGGGTATTGCTGAATATGTCTATACATAACCCTATGAAGAAAGCCTGCAGCAACAGCGACTTACGCGGAGTTTCGGAATTTAATTTCAATATATAATAGATGTACAACGCAGGAGTAGCATATCCCATGATATGCATGTGATTAAGTACCAGCACCTGAACCAGCACCAATAATACAAACATCCACAAACGCTGTAAAAACTGAGTCATAATATCCTTGGTTTATTTTACGTTGTTTTCTAAAGCGGCCTGTTCGGCTCCTACTTTAGAACGAATCACACTCACATCATTTAGACGGGCAAAGTCGGTAAACAGTCTTACTTTCAATCTATAAGACAACCCGTCGTGACTGTCGGCCATATCGTCTACCACTCCTACCGGTATTCCTTCTGGGAACACGGCGCTATGTCCGCTGGTAACCACCGTATCGCCTAATGTAAATTCAGAATAGCGGGGGATATCTTTCACCCACGCATATTGCGAAGAGCCTCCCTCCCATTTCAGCGTTCCGAAATAGTCGGTACGGTTTATCTTACAACTAATACTGCTCTTGGTATTAAGCACCGGAAGCACAAGCGAAAAATGCGAAGATGTTTGGTACACGATGCCAACTATTCCGCTTCCGCTCACTACGCCCAATTCTGGTGTAACTCCATCGGCAGTACCTTTATCAATCGTGATATAGTTATCAGACAAAGTAACGCTATTGTTCACCACCCGTGCCGAATAGAGCGTATAATGCCGCAGCACCTCGTCGCGCAAACGGGTTATTGCCACCGTATCCTTGACATACTCATGCAATGCCTTGCTCAACTGTTCTACCTCCAGCTCAAGCTGTACATTGCGCTGTACCAAATCACGATTTATGCTATGCAACTTAAAGTAAGAAGTAATTTCGTTTACACCTTTATAGACTGTCCCCGATACCTGATTGGCCGAAGTAAAAAAGACACTGCCTTGATAGCTGTTGAAACGGAACAATAAAATTATACTGACTACTTCAAGAAATATAAAAAGCAGCCAATAATCGTATTTCATCAAGAAATTCAGCAGATTCCGCATATTATTATTTAATATAAAAGAGAATGCACGGGCTTTTTTATAACAAACAAAAGAGAGGGCACATGCTCTCTCTTATGCTTTTTAATTTAATCCTTTATCCCACCATTAACGCATCAAGAAAGAAAAACGGTCTACGTTTTTCAGTGCGATGCCGGTACCTTTAGCTACGCTGAGCAATGGGTCTTCGGCAATGTGGAAAGGAATGTTTATCTTATCAGTGAGACGCTTGTCGAGTCCACGCAACAGCGCACCACCACCTGCCAGATAGATACCGTTGCTTACGATATCGGCATACAGTTCGGGCGGAGTATTTTCGAGCGCACTCAAAATGGCTGTTTCAATCTTAGCGATGCTCTTTTCCAAGCAGTGAGCTACTTCCTGATAGCAAACGGGCACTTCCATAGGCAATGCTGTGATACGGTTAGGACCGCGCACTACATAGTCTTCGGGAGCCTCATCACCCAAGTCTGTAAGAGCTGCGCCTACGTGTATCTTGATACGTTCGGCCATACGCTCACTC
>ULXH01022355.1_pt1 | contig 14658 bp, 18 predicted proteins | sample 1961101 | NCBI WGS metagenome assembly ULXH01 (sample SAMEA4835833, study PRJEB28245) | human gut metagenome | biome: gut microbiome; material: fecal sample | place: Denmark | collected 2008 | reverse complement strand
TAGCCATACCTACTACGGCTGGCACCGGAACGGAAGCCGACCCTTGGACGGTGATTACCAACGAAGATAAGAACGAGAAAATCGGCTTCGGATGTCGATTCACTTTCCCGACTCTTTCTATTGTAGACCCTGAGATGATGCTTTCTCTGCCTCCTCATCTTACCGCTTATCAAGGATTCGACGCGTTCTTCCACGCTGCCGAAGGCTTCATAGCCAATTGCGCTACTCCTATCAGCGACTTGTATGCGTTAGAGGCTATACGCTTGCTGTATAAATATTTGCCTGTAGCCGTAGCCGACGGTAAGAACCTGAAAGCTCGTGCCAAAGTAGCTTGGGCAAGTACCCTTGCAGGTTTGGTAGAGTCTACTTCAAGTTGCATATCAGAGCATTCTATGGAGCATGCCATGAGTGCTTACTATCCGCAGCTGCCTCACGGAGCAGGATTGATTGCCATCAGTGTTCCTTATTTCGAAACGTTCAGAAACGACTGCATGAAACGTTACATGAAGATGGCAGAGGTGATGACTCAGCAGAAGAGTAATCGCCCAAGCGACTTTATAGATGCCTTAGAGCGCATGAAGAAAGAATGCCACGTAGACAATATCATGTTAAGCGATTACGGCATTAAGACTGACGACCTGCCTAAGATGGTGCAGAACGCACGCGATACGATGGGTGGCTTGTTTATGCTCGACCCGCGTCCGCTGCTCGACGAAGAAGTGCTTTCTATTTATCAGCAGGCTTATAAATAAGTCTGGTTAGAATTGACACAATAAAAGACCTTGCTTTTGGATGTATTCTGTCTAAAAGCAAGGTTTTCTTGTTTATATTGTTTTGTTTTTTTATGGAATCCATCGATTACGCTTACATTTTTAATAATATTCTTTTTGATTATCTGCTGATAGTTTATCTCTTAATACTTGCATTTTAAAACTGCTTAGCATATTTTTGCAGAAAATGCAACCAAAACTGAGTTAATATGAGCAAAATTCAAATTTTCGTGGTGGCTCTGTTTTTAACTATTAAAAAGCTGACAGACCAGCCCGCTCCTACAATCGATGCATTGATGCAAGGTAAATTGGCGGGTGTAGCGGTATCTGACCGTTATAACATTACATGCAACTTGACTATGCAGCCGGAGCTGTATGCATAACACTAAATATCTGGATGTATGAAAAACATTTTTATTTATATAAGTCTTGCTGTTTTATCGGTTTTATTTTATGGTTGTAGTTTCAGTTTTGGAAACAAGTATCAGCGTTATGCTGACTTTCCTGTAAAAAAGAATCTTGTATTGTCGGAAGATATATATTGCGGCAGTATTTTCCTGCGCTATCCCTACCGAATAGAGATAAAAGACAGCCTTGCAGTGATACTGGATTTGCATCCAGATAGCTGTTTTTTACATGCTTTCACCTATCCGGAATGGCAGTATATCATTTCGTTTGGTAAACGTGGTGAAGGTCCCGAAGAAATTCTTTCTGCCGAACGTGTAAGGATATGTTCTACTGATTCTGTGTGGGTACTTGATTCTAATCGTTGCCAGATAACCCGTTGGCGCTTATCAAATAACAAAGCAGAACGTGTTGAAGAAATACTATTGGATGACCACCTGATACGTACTTTAGACTTCTGTAAGACTGATGAAGGATTTCTGGTGACAGACTATACTGGTAATTACCGTTATCACGTACTTGATCAACGCGGACAAATTAAACAAAGTGTTGGGGGTATACCAAGTGAAAAGTACACTGATGATTTCGGTAAAGCTGTCTTGGCTCAGGCATGGCGTAGTTTTATGGATTATAATCACAAAAATGGCATGCTAGCAATTGTAACGCAGCTTGGTGAGGTCATTGAGATATTTAATTTAAAATCTGGGGAACATAAAGTATGTTACGGTCCATGCGGTGAACCTGTATTTTCTGAACTGGGTAGTGAATCAATGCCTAAAGGCATTAAGGGTTTTAATGATGTTGTAGTTTCAGACTCTTGTATATATACTGTTTTTGACGGCACACCATTCAATGAACGCATAAATGCGTTTTACTCAGGAAATGCAATATCTGAAGGTGGAGACTATATATATGTTTTTGATTTTGAAGGCATACCACTTAGTAAAACAAAACTCTTCTATTCTGCATTTGGTCTGGCTGTATTAGAAAAATCTTTGTTTACAACAAGTACGGATTCCAATATTCCATTGCATGTTTATCAATGAAATGTTAACTGATACCCTTTCCCTCTGACAGATTTTATGCTTATATCAATGCATATTAAGTCCTTTTTTAGCTCTTTGATAGCATGATAAATTCTATCCTTGTACTCTAATGCTTCATCTTTTAATCCGTAAGATTTATAGATTTCTTTATGTCCTAAAAAGAAAGATTCATTCTTTATAAATAATCTGAAATATTTTAATGATTCCCCTTTTAGATTAATTGTTTTCTCTCCTTTTTTTATGATGCCATTCTTTTCATCCCAAAGTATATCATTGTTTAATATTTTCCATTTTGTATTATCAGTTGTTCTTGTTTCGACCTCAAGGGGGATGACGGTTTCTTTTATTTGCACCTTTCTGTACCTCTTTATGAAAATGAATACAGTTAGCGCAATAGTGTTCAATGCTATTAATATATATAATGTAGCATTTCCTATTAGTACATGCAATGGTAAATATACGTATGCCTTTAATGTTATATCATTTTCATGTTTATAGTCTTTTCTGTATATTTTTTCATGTATAATCTTTGTTCCCTTTATGGCTTTTGTTTCAATGCTGTTTGTTGTTTTTCCATTATATGTACAGCTGATAGATGACTTCAAGTTTAATCCATGATTTGCAATTTCTTTTCTGAAAATACTGTCCAACTTATGCCTGCATGAGTCTTGCATGATAAGATAAGCTTGTGATGTCCAGTCTATTTTTTCACTTGCTGAGACAGAGTCGGGTGAGTATTTAGGATTATATCTGATGTTGAAATTGGAAATGAATGATTCTCTTTCTTTTTCAATAGCCGAGATAAACGCAATATTGCTCTTATCTCTTATGTTTCCTTTGTTTTTCATTATGGAGTAAAATGCAATAGCGAGCATGAAAAACATATAAAGAATAATCAATCCTATAATCTTGATGTTGTTCTTTTTCATTTTGTATGTATTCTGAAACTGAAAAAAAACTGAGAAAATGCATGTAAAGTATTTGTTTTACAGATATATAGTAGATTCTCAGAATTCTCTCAGCTTTATCTGTTGTTGTTTTAATTATCTTTATTGCAAAATTATAAAAAATAACCGTATGAAAAAAGTTGTAATTAAATTATCAGTATTAGCGATTTTACTTTTGTTTGGAACATATTGTTTTTATAGTTCCAAAGGTAGAAATAATTCTCTCAAAATCAGTGCGCTTTCCATTCACAATATAGAGGCGCTCGCATTTGGTGAGAATGTAAATTATATTTGTATAGGAAACGGCGATATTGATTGCTATGGTGAAAAAGTAAAATTTAAAGTAGAAGGACTGAGTTTAGGAGATTAGTTATAGAATATTACAGACGGAAGATGAGAAAGGTCGTTTTGATACTATTTTCTTTCTTGCTCCTTTTTTCCTGTTCAGAAAGTAAGAAGCATGACATTGAAACTTTAGTTAAGGAATGGGGGGACAAGGAAATCTGTTTTCCTGAGAATCCCGTATTTACTCGTTTTGTTACAGATACCGTCCATTGCCGGATTCCGAAATCAGATTATAAGGTAGTGGTATTTGTAGACTCTGTGGGATGTATCAGTTGTAAGCTCCAGCTGCCAAAATGGAAGGAATTCATGCATGAGGTGGATTCGCTTAGTGACGGAAATGTACCGTTTGTATTCTTCTTCCAAACAAAGGATGTACGTGAACTGAGATACATCTTGAGACGTGACAATTTTTCGCATCCTGTATGTATAGACACGGAAGACAGTTTCTATAAGCTGAACCGATTTCCCGGGGAAATGATGTTCCAGACATTTCTGGTTGACTCTGAAAACCGTGTGAAGGTGATAGGAAACCCAATTCACAACCTGTCCGTAAAGGACCTTTACCTGAAGGAAATAGCGGGAATTGAAGCAGTTTCACTGCCGGTCACCACAATTCAGGCAGATTCTGCGGAATATCACTATGGCGTGGTAGGTGAAAACATGACGGCAAGCAGGAAGATTATCCTGAAGAATACCGGAAAGGAAGTGTTCCATATAAAGGGAACGACAACATCGTGCGACTGCATGACTGCGGAATACGACTGGGATGAGATTTCACCCGGAGGGAAAGCCACAATGACGGTTGAATACAAGGCGGAAGAGCCGGGTGATTTCTGGCGCACCATTACCATATACGGAAATGTTCCGGGCAAGTCCGTTACGCTGGATTTCTGGGGAACCGTCAGAAAGTGAGAGATAAAAAAAGAGTGGAGATATGAAACCTATATGTGCAAAATGTTTGTATTCATATCCCACTCAATGTTAAACCGCTTAAAATAAAGGAGGTGTAACCAATGCAAAAGTAATGATTATTTTGAAGCACTACAAATCGGGGATATAGCAGCATTTGCTTTTGTGGCTGGTTATGGTGTGTATGCTTCACAACATGAAGTTGAAATGTCTGATTTGGCAGTGGCTAATGTGGAAGCATTGGCTGGAGGAGAGACAAGTACTTCATGGACTTGTATAGGCTATTGGGGAGATTGCAATGCGTATTGTGGATCTTGTGGAACAAAAATTAGTGGTGATGGTGAACTTACTGGAAAACATTCCTGTAATTAACAAGTTATAAATTGTATGTGCCAGTTCTGTGAATTTTACAATTTCAAATTCTAAGAATTGGCACATTTAAAGAAATATATTATTCTTATGTTGAAGGAGACTGTTTATATATTGTGGGTAACATTTTTTTGTGGAATTGTATCTTGTACTAGTCATAATAAAGGATATACAGATACAATTTCGTGTAACACTATTAAATTAAAATCTCAAGTATTAAATGATAGTTTTATTTTTGCAAAGCCCGATAAGTTATTTTTATATGACTCAATACTTATAGTATCTGATGTGAGGTTGGGGAATAATTTGTTTTATGTCTTTAACACATCTAATGGACGCTTTTTAAAGAGTGGTGGAATGAAAGGTGAAGGTCCCGGAGAAGTTATTATACCGGATAATTCTCATTTGAGAAATGATGGGATATTGTCATATTGGGACATAAATAAAAGTAAGCTGATTCAATATAATATAAAGCATTTGCTGTGCGATAGTGCTTATGTAATAGAAATTCCTTTGGAAAGAACTCGGGCATCATATAATTCCTTGCTTGATGTCATAGATCTTAATGGCGCTTTTATTTATAACGGAAATACAGAGCATCATTTAGGTATTTATTCAAGTACAAACTATGTTGATGCGCCACAACTTCCAAACATCCCATCGATGGAATTATGTAGGGCAATAATGAATCGGGGCTATTGGGAGGCTTCTCCAGACGGACATAAGTTGGTGCGTATAACTTATATAGGCGGTATTGTTCAGTGTTATGGAATTTATGGAAATGCAATAAAAGAGGAATGGTCTAAATTGTTTTTTCCACCAGTTTATAAAATTGTAGATGGTGCTGTTCCTGTATGGATTACTTGGGAACAAAAGTCACAAATTGGATTTGAGAACCTTTATGTAACTAATAGGTATATTTATTTATTGTTCAATGGTAAAATAGCTAAAGACAAGCCCTTTTCAAATGAAGTGTTGGTTATGGATTGGAATGGTACTATTGTAAATAAATACCAATTGAATTGTTTCGTAAAATCAATTGCTGTTGATGAAAAAAATGAAATAATGTATGCAATAACTTGTGGATTGGATGAAGATGCTAAAATAGTGTCTTTTAATTTGAATATATGAAAGCCGTTTTTTTGATATTATTTTTATGAACTAAAGTTTGCAGATGATAGTATTTCTTTTCCTCTTAGTACCAGTACCACTACATATATAAAATCGTTATCTATATTTACAGATTCATTTGGGAAAAATATTTGGCTTTTATGAGTAATGATGAACCTGAGATATATCTTTATGATATTCATAAAGCTAATTTGGTAAAAACTATTCGTTTCCATAAGGAGGGACCTGATGGAGTTGGTCCTAAGGCTGGAGGTTTATTTATGATTGGATTTAATGAGATATATCTTCCTAGTCTGTATGTTCCTGAAATATCTAAGATGGATAGTTCAGGACATAAACTTAGCGTTCTTCGTTTTGGAGATTCACCCCAAAGTTTTCCATTTATAACTACAAGGTCTGTTATAGGCTTTCCAATGCTTGAAATTGATAACTCTCTTTATTGTCCTCAACTTGTAAATCCCAGACTTGGCGATAAAAAGAAGACAAACAGCCCTGTTGCAATGAGAATTGATTTGGAAACCTTGGAGACTGATGCTTCTGATTTTTGTTATCCTTCTTTTTTATGTAAAGAGAGCCATGTTCCTTCTTTGGGTATAGAATCAAAAGCTAGTTATTGTTACAATGGAAAAGAATTTATATACTCATTTGCATTTGATGAAAATTTATATGTACTATCAACAAATTTTAAGCTTATCAGAAAAGTAAATGCAAGTAGTAAGTATATTGACGGCATATCTATACCTGATAATGTTCCTACTCAAATGGATTTGGGAATTAAGATGATGTGTGAAATACCTTATTATGGTGATATAATTTATGATAAATACCGTCAATTGTATTATCGTATAGCTTATCCTAAAGATTCTTTAAAAGAAGGAGAAAGTCTATTAGATATGATGCAATCTGGACGTACCAGATTCTCGATTATTATTCTTGATAAGGATTTAAACGTGGTTGGTGAGACGATGTTCCCGGAAAATCTTTATAGATCGAATTTATACTATATAGAAAAGGACAGTCTTTATATAAGTAGTAATCACTATAAAAATTCTCATTATAATGAGGACAATCTCAACTTTTACAGATTTATAGTAACAGAAAATTAATATTTATCAATAGGATACTATATATTATTATTTTATATAAGGTTCCAGAGAAGTATATAATTTATACTTTTGCATTTTTGAAAGTATAGAGTTGTGAGATTATGAAGAGGTGGTTTGATATAATAACGAATATCGCTTTTGTGTGTACATGCCTTTTCCTATTGTGGATTCTGGCACAAGTGTTTGTGTTTGCATCCTTCCGTATACCAAGTGACTCCATGTTACCGGAGCTCCGAGAGGGCGATTTTGTTTTGGTGTGGAAACCTGTCGTTGGGGCACGGTTGTTCAATCTGAATAAATCGCTCAATCTGAAACAGACAGATATTTACCGCTTACCGGGATTCAGGAAGATAAATCGCAATGATGTGGTAGTCTTCAATTTTCCACATCCCAACGACTGGAGTCGCATAGAGATGCACATAATGAAGTACTATATCAAGAGATGTATAGGATTGCCGGGAGATACCATATCGATAAAGAAAGGGATGTTCAGGGTGGAAGGTGTGGATATGCCACTGGGAAACATCAACTCGCAGAAGCGTATAGGATTGATGCGTCCCGAGGATTTCCCTAAGGGAGTATACAGGTGTTTCCCTTATGACTCCCTGCTGGACTGGAACATAAAGGAGTTCGGACCTCTGTTTGTGCCTGGAGAAGGTGATGTAGTGAAGATGAATCGCACCGGTGGTGTATTATACCGAAAGCTCATGGAATGGGAACAGGGGAAGAAGGTGTCGGTAAAAGGAGACACGGTAATGTTGAACGACAGTGTGATAACTTCTTACCGCTTCCGTAAGAACTACTATTTCGTGGCTGGAGACCGTGGCGAGAACTCACAGGATTCACGTTACTGGGGACTACTTCCGGAGGAGTATATCGTGGGAGTAGCTTCGAGGATATGGAAATCGGAGGACAGCTATACGGGTGATATTTGCTGGGACAGGGTATGGAAGAAGATTGAATAAAAAGGAATATGGAACTTTTTTTGAGTGAACTATGCATACTATGAATGTTGAACTAAGAAAATGGTTATACAGAGTCATACCGTGGTTTGTAGGTGTACTGCTTGCGGTACTTGTAGGTGGAACTGTGCTGGTGACAGACGGAAGTATTCCATCCGACCTGCAGGGAACGCAGTGGATGTGGCTTTCTGCCGTTATGACTGTTGTGTTACCTCTGTGGCTTGCCGGATATATTGTGAATCTGCAGCGTACTGTCCGTATAGTGTCGGAGTCGGTGCAGTGGGTGCTGATGGGATTCGGAGCAATGGAAGCTCTGCATGGTCTGGGTCAGATTGCAGGTATATATCCGTCAAACCATTCGCTTTTTGTCCTTACGGGAACATTCTATAACCCGGGCCCATATTCAGGCTATCTTGCAGCGGTTCTTCCGATAGCTCTGCACAGGATGTTAGTATCGAACGGAAAGAAAGACCCCCTTTCGGTCGTGCAGTATTATTTCTCGATGTGTGTACTGTTGCCAATATGCTGTGTGCTTCCGGCTGGTATGAGCCGTGCGGCATGGTTTGCTTCCATGATTTCGTGCGGATATGTGGTTCTAAGGGCTTACCGTGTGAAAGTAAAGTCGTTTGTATCGAAACACAGATATGCCATATCGGGTGTGCTTATAGTCGGCGCACTGCTTGCCTCCAGTGCGTATTTCATGAAACGTGACTCGGCAGACGGTCGTTTGCTGATATGGAAGATAACTTCCCAAGCAATTGCCAGCAGTCCGTTGGGGGAAGAAAACGGAAGGACTTTTTCCGCCATTTACGGTGACGCTCAGGAAAGATACTTCACTAATTGTGAATATTCAGAATCGGAGGCATGGGTGGCCGGAACACCCGATTTTGCCTTCAACGAATTTCTGCAGATTGCAGTTGAACATGGTATATGGGTGTCTGTATTGTTTGTAACTGTATTGCTCGTGTTGTTGAAGATAGCCGGAAGCCGTAAACATCTTGCGGGAATGGGCGGATGTCTTGTATCACTTATGGTATTTGCATGCTTTTCATATCCGCTCCATATCCCGGCTATTGTTTCTGTATGGTTGTTGACGTTAATGGTGCTTTGTGGCGAGGGGCTGATTATGATAAAACGTAAAAGGAATGCTGTAGCAGTCCTGCTGCCGGTTGTTGTAGCCGGATTAACAGCTTCGATGAATATGTATGGTATATACTCTGAACGCACACGGGCTGTTCGCGAGTGGATGCCTGTCAGAGTTCTTTATCATTCCGGAGCATTTAATGCGGCTGCCGAAGAATATGGAAAGCTTTATGATAAAATGTCCTGGCATAAAGATTTCTGTTTTGAGTACGGAAGGGCATTATACAATTCCGGAAGTTACGGCAAGGCAGAAGAAGTTCTGCTTAAAGCCATGACGGTGAGCGGAGATCCTATGATATTGAATGTTTTGGGACGCAATGCACAGGAGAACGGAGAATATAAGAAAGCGGAGAAATATCTGCTACGTTCAACCCACAGATTACCGGAGCGCATTTATCCACACTATTTACTCGTAAAACTATATGCGGAGCCAGAGTTTTTTGACAGAATAAAGTTTGTCAGTGAAGCAGAGTACGTACTAAACGCTAAACCTAAGGTAAATTCCGCGGCCATCCGCAATATGCGCCGTGAGGTGAAAGGGATCCTGGAGAGGCAGGGCATCACCCCTAGAGGAGCGGCGGTGTACCGGAAAACAGACAAACGATGAAAAAACTATGAAAAAGGAAACCGGAATGAAACGGACGGCCTGCCGGGCAGCCTGCACTCGGAACGAAGGGCATGACCGACGGCGACGTGCTGACCACCTACTAGGCCAGGGGGAACGGATCCCATACGCTGGTGTTCGACCTCGGCGGCAGTCACCGCCTCTCAAAGATGCTCTACATGCCGCACAGTGATGGGAACTACATCTAGCCTGGAGACACTTACGAGCTGTTTTACCATGACGGCGCCAGCGGATGGAAATCCCTGGGCAGGAAGAATACCGACGCGGACAGCCTGGTCTACGATGGTGTGCCCGGCTATTCGGCGTTCTGGCTCCGCGACCTGACGAAGGGACGGAAGGAACAGCAGTTCGTGATGGACAGTCAGAGTGAGCAGTCCTTCCATTGAACCGGTTACATTCGTCCCGGATAAGTATCTGAAAAATAAAGAAGAAAAACAGAATTTTGTTTTGTTTTTCTTCTTTATTTTTTATATTTGCAAGTATAACCATTAAATATATGCAATTATGAAAAATTTTAAGAGAACAGCATTGGCACTGGTTGTTACCTTGGTAGCCGGTTATGGTGTGTACACATCACAACAGAAATCTGAATTGTCTGAACTGGTCTTGGCTAATATTGAGGCATTAGCACAGAATGAAAGTGGGGATTATTCTCAAAAAATATGGGAACGTTTTTATCGTCCAGATGGTACTGGTTATAATTGTACAAAAACAGGAGATGAAACTTGCTTGTAGTAATTATAATTTACCACTAGTATTCCGCTGAAATTGTGAATCTGTCACATAATAATCTATATATCTGAGCAACATGAGTTTTTAAGATAAACCGATTTAATTTCGAAACTTAAGCCACTTAACATAAGATATTATATAAGTGCTTGAATATTAAGAATGTTATTCCGAGAATTTGAGTTCAGATGACACTTTCGCAATTTTAACGGGACAGCAATTATAATTGGTATTAGATATTATATAGAATAATGTCTTATGATTATAATAATTACTAATTCTATTTCTTAATCTTCACACTTAGTCAGATTGCGACATTCTGATTCTAAAATAAGATTAGGAGTTATTCTACTATTAGTATGCTCCTATTCTTTATTTTATATGATGTCCAGTTATGTGTTCTCATTTTTAGTTCGTTTCAATGACTTAATTATTCCTTTTACTAAAAACAGAATAATTAAACAAACATCCTACATAAATGTAGGATAAACCTGTTGGCGAAATAAAAATGATAAAATAAAAATATGTATAAAAGGTTGCACGTATTGCTGATTATTAGTAAATTAGAAGTAACTAAACTATCAATTTACAATAAATCCATTTACATTATTAGCAAAATTCCTGAACGTATGCAAGCAAGTAATTGGTAATTTGTAAATGAATCAGGTAACATTCCCCAAAGAGGTGTTGTCCCACGATTCTCGAATCTTGAAGTAATTGCATTAAACATGACTTCAGAAGCAATGGGGATTGACAGTGAATCCTTACTGTTTGCTAAATTGAAGGAGTATAGAAAGGAAATTCCTAATCTTATCTCCCGTAGACAATACAATGACAAGCGTAAGATGACCTCATCTCTTTGCAATGCAATCAGGGAGAGAATCGTGAAGGATATGGACGGCGGTGAAGACTATTTCTGTATTGATTCAAAACCTATAGAGGTCTGTCGTTTTGCGCGTACAAATTTTTTAGAAAGCGCCTTCAATTGGATACTGTGCTTCACAGGGTATATATTATTACGGATATAAACTGCATGCAGTCTGTTGGTTAAGTGGAGTAATCCACTCCTTTGATCTAACCAAAGCAAGTGCACACGACATTCATTTCCTAAAGTATGTGAAGGTGGATTACAGCAATTGTACTTTTATAGGAGACAGAGGATATATAAGTGCCAGCGTACAATTAGATTTGTTTGAAACCGCAAATATCAGACTGGAAAGAATAGGAGCCATATTTCCGCAATTGTGTGACCAGTTCATGATAATTAGGAATTATGCGAAAGATACTGAAAGATTTGTTTGCCCGAATTATAGGGAAGATTAGCGCACTTACAGTCCTCCAATATATTAACTACAAAAATAACAAACCCATTGGCAAAGTTAAATATGCGCTGATTTAATTCCGCCAACTGGTATATTACTATATATGTATAAAAAATTCGTTTTTTTTGTTACAACTTTACTGTCTGTTTTAGCAGGTTGTACATCCCAGAAAAGAGAAGCTAATTTAGTGGTAGAACAGGTAGACTTTGGGAACGTGCAAACGTACAAAAGTTCGGAGCTGATAAGTGTGGAACGCCTACTACCTTTGGAAACCTCCGACGAATCATTGTTTGGAAGTATTGATCAGTTGGAAGTATGGAAAGACCGGATTTATCTACTTGACACCTATAAAACTAATGCTGTGCTGGTATTTTCGACCACGGACGGAAAGTTTATCCAAAAGATAGCAGGAACGGGAAACGGACCTGGAGAATTCCTCACTCCTCATTCATTTTGGATTGATTACCATGACGGTTCATTGTATGTGTTGGATCGTATGATGTCGAAATTGTTGAAATATAATTTGGAAAATTTGGATTATGAAGCCGAAATCAAACTTCCAGAACTATCTCCGTTAGCTTTCTGTGTTCCAACAGAGGGCGATTATCTGTATTACTTTCCCTTGCGGAAAAAAGACCTTTTCGGCGGCAAGCAATATGTGAAGGCAGACGAGAAAGGAAAGGTTGTATCTACATATTATGATGCTCCGGCTTCTGGCAAGATCTTGCATGGTAATTCGGCTCCATTTTATGTCTACGAAGGAAAGTTGCGTGTTTGCCCCTATTTCTCAAACCGGGTCTATGAATGGGTGAATGACTCGTTGAAAGTATGCTGGGAGATGAAGTGGGGAGATAACACCTTGCCAGAAGCATCTCTCTTCGAAAAATCGGAAGGTTCGGGAGAGGTGATGCGCGAAATCTTGACGAACAATTACATCCGTTTGCTGTATGTATATGAAAACCGGGCAACCTTAGCGGTGAAGTATTACATTCAAAGAGACTTCTACCTGTCGGTTTACCACAAGTCTTCGGGACGGGTTTTCAATATGAAAGCCGCTGCCGTGCAGGACGATTTGGGCTTGGGAGGTATGTTTCCGTTGCCAGTCGGTACTGATGGAGATAGACTGGTGGGCAGCCTTTCGCGGCTTGATTTGAAAGAAGAAGCAGCTTCTCCTGCATTAAAGGCTTGCCTGAAGCAGTCGGATGAAGAAGGGAATCCGGTATTGGTTTTTTATGATGTAAAATAGGACATTAGTGCTGTTTTAGATTAAATTTCTGTTCTTATTTTAACGTGAATTCTAAGACTTTAGCAAGTATATTTCCCTTGTTTTATTGTTAATAATTGTAATATTAGTTTATAGTTGTATTACTTTTATATGTTTGCAGTTGTACAAACGGTGTCCCTCTTTTTACGACTGCAAACATTCTCTGTATAAGTTTATACTTTATCGCATTCAGTACAACGCCAAATTCTTTCCCTTGTGCCGTTTTTCTGTCAAAGTATTCCTTTATTTGCGGGTCGTGTATTCTAGCACTTCTAGCAGCCATTGAAAGGTCAGATTTTAATATTTTTGCTCCTATGGAACAAACATGGGCTTGCCTTTGATTGAAGTACCCGATGTGCTTCCAAACGGGGCAATCCCCATGTAGCAGGCATATTTTCTGGCGTTTTCAAAGGATTCGAAGTTATTGGTATGTATAATTATTGCAATAGCATTTACTGCCCCAACACCTTTGACGGAAAGTAATAAATCATAGTTTTTCTTCAAGTCTGGGTCGTTTTTTATAATATTCTCCATTTCTTTTTCTATTTCTTCCACAAGCGCTTGTTCATATTCCAGAACTTTGGCGGTACGTTTTTGGGTGTTGTCCGTTACCCTTGCTTTTCGGTCTGTCATATAAGCTTTGTACTCAGCTATATGTTTGATATGCCTTTTCCTTTCAGATGAGAGTTCCTGTAATCGCATGATTGTGCTGGCTGACATCTTGCAATACACAAATTCTTCCCGGTGAAGGTAGCAATAATAAGCAATACGCCAGGCATCCACTTTGTCATTCTTACCACGTGTCAGACCAAAAGATCGTTTCAAATGAAGAGGATTAAAACAGCAATAGTCAATACCTGCAGATTCCAAGTTAAGACACAGGTCAAAACTGTAAATCCCTGTATTCTCAGCCCTACGACCAATTCCGCACTCTTCATACCACACTCTTTAAACCACTTCCGCATCAATTTAAAACCAGATTGATCATTAGAGAACTGACGATGTATCTCTTCACATACTTTCTGCCTTTTCCTATCATAATAAACCACATCTATTGTCTTTTTAGACACATCAATGCCAATAAACCATTTCTTTTCCATATATTTGCTCATTTACTAATAGTTAACCAAGGAGTTGAACAAGCTATATCCTTTAATAAGTCGTGAGCTTAAAATTCTAATTGGATCTGTTCAACTGAAATGAGAGTATGGACTAATTCACGTTATGAGTACATAAAACTCAGAGTTCGATATAGTTCACCATACTCTCAGGTTAACTTCTGTTTACTATAAAGATAATTATTTTATCCAAATAGTAAGATGATGCAAATCTAAAGGAGTTCGACATAAGATCAAATATAATCCATTAGAAATTAGGAACATAGCGATAAAAGTATTAAATTTATAGTGCTGAATTATAACATTTAAACGATTATCACTATGTTCTCAGAGTCTAAAGTTACAGAGATTTATTGTATAGCCGATGATTTTTGCAAGGAATTTGCGTTGCAACAGGAAAAATATATGATTGAGGATAAGAAGATTAGGCATCGTAACAAGCCTAACCGTATGAGCGATGCTGAGAT
>ULXH01022897.1_pt1 | contig 14808 bp, 10 predicted proteins | sample 1961101 | NCBI WGS metagenome assembly ULXH01 (sample SAMEA4835833, study PRJEB28245) | human gut metagenome | biome: gut microbiome; material: fecal sample | place: Denmark | collected 2008 | reverse complement strand
CTTTCTCTTGATAAGAAAGCTTGCTGTTTCTATATCTGTAGCTTTAGCCTTCTTATTTATATTCTGCAAAAATACAGATTGTTTTCGTTGTAGCAAAAATTTTCGTTAGCTTGTTTCTCGTCGTGAATCAATTGTCTTTTACGACTTTTTGTTTTATTTCCGAATTGCATTATCTTTGCCCCAAGATAAACACTAATCAATATAATATGAAAAAATCAATATCTTTCGCTTTAATGATGGCTGCCGTTCTCGGCGCACAGGCACAGAATGGAGGCATTACTCCGGATATGCTCGCAGCAATGCGTGCTGATTTCAAACATACACCTGCCGATAAGGCTATCTTCAACGCTATGGCTGGAACCAGCATCGCTGTATTGGCACGTAGCCAGGAAAGCAAGGCTAACTTCGACGGTAACTTCTCTGACATGGTTGTTTCTCACGGCATCACCAACCAGAAAAGCTCTGGACGTTGCTGGCTCTTTACCGGACTGAACGTTTTGCGTGCTCAGATGATGGCTAAGCACGGACTCAATCACATGGAGTTCTCGCAGGTTTACTGCTTCTTCTATGACCAGCTTGAAAAATCTAACCTCTTCTTGCAGGGTGTTATCGACACTCGCCGCAAGCCGATGGACGACAAGATGGTAGAATGGTTGTTCCGTAATCCGCTTAACGACGGTGGACAGTTTACTGGAATCTCAGATATTATCGGTAAATACGGTGTAGTTCCTTCATCGGTTATGCCCGAAACATACAGCAGCGAAAACACAGCTCAGATCTCTAGTTTGATTACTTTGAAACTGCGCGAATTCGGATTGCAGCTCCGCGAAGAAGGTCAGCAGAAGAAGGTTACAGATCAGCAGCTCGTAGCTCGTAAGGCTGAAATGATGAAGACCATCTACCGCATGTTGGCTTTGGCTTACGGAGAACCGGTGCAGAAGTTCACTTACACCATTAAGGGAGAGACTAAAGAATATACTCCGCAGTCGTTCTTCCAGGAATTCTTGGGCAACGACCTTACAGGTAACTACGTGATGTTGATGAACGACCCTACACGCGAGTATTATAAATGCTATGACATTGATTTCGACCGCCACGCTTACGACGGACGTAACTGGACTTACGTGAACCTTCCGGTAGAAGACATCAAGGAAATGGCTATCAAGTCTATCAAAGACAGCACTATGATGTACTTCTCTTGCGACGTTGCCAAGTTCCTCGACCGTAAGGCTGGTACTCTTGATATCCGTAACTTCGATTACGCTTCGTTGATGGGAACTACCTTCGGCATGGATAAGAAACAGCGTGTGCAGACATTTGCCAGCGGCTCAAGCCACGCCATGACATTGATGGCTGTAGACCTCGACAAGGACGGTAAGCCTAAGAAATGGATGGTAGAAAACAGTTGGGGCGCAGATGCCGGCTACAAGGGCCACCTCATCATGACCGACGAATGGTTCAACGAATACATGTTCCGTTTGGTAGTAGAGAAGAAGTACGTGCCCGCTAAGGTGCTCGATATCCTGAAGCAGCAGCCTATCCACTTGCCAGCTTGGGACCCGATGTTCGCTTCTGAAGAATAATATATTTGAATATCGAAAAATAATTAAAGGCTGTCTCGATTGTGAATCGGGGCAGCCTTTAATATTTAGTTAGTGTTATCAATAAGTCATTTCAGTTTGTTGGCTTTCTTATATTTTTGATTGCTTGCTGTAGGTTTATCTGGATTGGTCATTTGCAAGTATCCGGCTGAGACAAGTGAAGATATATATTTCGTGATGTTCTTTGTGTGATAAACAACACCTGCTCTTTCTAATATTTCCCTACTCGTTCTTGGTACGCTACAGAAATTAACTATATCTTTTTGTTTCTTGGTTAAAGGCTCTCTTTTAGTTTCCGGGTATCTTGGTTGAGTGTCATTGTCTCCGTTGAAAGTGTTATGGTCTTCTTCCGTAGTGTTATGGTTTATGTCATGGTGTATTGTTAGAGTGTCATGGTCTGAAGCATGGCTGCTCTCTTCTCTCCAAATCGTGATTACAAATTCTTGAGTTTTATCGTTATTGGTAAATGCTACATTGATACCTTCATCAAGTGCACGAGTTATACCACTGCCAACTCCTGTATATGGTAGCAAGTATATGGCATTATTAAAAAGGAACATATTGCGAGGCATTGATGTTCCGTCTTTGATATCGTCAATAGTTAACCCATTCGGTAGAGCACCTGGACTATGAATCTCAATACGATTATCAAAAATGAAAATGCGTACAGGGGCTTTCAAGTTCAAAGAACGATGAACAAGGCTATTGACTGTGAACTCGACTAAGCTACTATATGGAATTTCTAGTTTCCCTATGCTGTTAAATTCATTCCCAACCTGAATGTTATGTAGGTTACGGGTGAAGAAGTCCATGATAGTGTTGTATTGGTGAAGTAAATTGCCTTCCATGTCGGCATCGTTTACCTTGTCACGAAATACCTTACCGCCTATGCTGTTACCTGCAAAACAAATACACTTAGCAGTCATTACTGGTATCCAACGTTGTGTGTATTTCCCAAACAATAGTATGGCTGCGACAGTCAGTGTGCCGTCTGGACGAATGAAACGTAGGTTACGGAGTATTTTCTCGCAATCATGTCCTTTAGCTATTGCTGAGCATATAGTATCTATTGAAGCCTCAGTGAAAGCGTCACCTGTCAAGCCTTTCTTTTCCAATACTCTTTCAAAGCGATTCCCTAAGAATGTTTTGATAGTATATGTGTCAAGATCGTTTATGGTGGCACTTCTTACAACTGCCTCGTCAGGAGCAAAACTTCCGCAGTCTGTCATCATTTCTGCAAGTTCTGCATTGTCGAATACCTTCCGTTTGTCTGCTCCGTTTTTTATCCATACAATTCCTTTGTTGTCGTGATAAGGCTTATTCGGTCCTTCCTTAATGGTTGCTACAACTAAGCTACCATCTTCAACTGCAACAGTTTCAACTTTAATCAGAATAGATGGTACTACATTCTCTGAAGCAATGTCACTTAGCAGATTGGTGGTTTCTTGTACCTCTGAATAAGATAATGCATTCACTTCGCCTGTCTTATCCTTTACTCCTATGATTAGTTTGCCGCCATGGGCATTGCTGAATGCAACCAATTCACAACCAATGTCGTATTTGTCCAAAATGCGTTCCTTGAATTGCATTTCTGAGACTTCGCCGACTTTAATTTGTTTCAGTATATCGTCTATCATTTTATTTAAATACTTATTCCGTAACCTTAACACTGAAATCGGTGATGCGGCTTTCGAATCGTCCTGCCTTTTGCAGCGGGAATACCAATGTGCGGTGGTAGTACATCACTGCCGGCGACGCATATACCGTAGGCTCGTACTTGTAGTTGCCTACCTGATAGTGCGCACGGTTCTTCTCGTTTATGCCGTACAGCGTAACCTTTCCTAACTCTTCGCGCAGCTTGCCGTTTACTAGCAAACGGGTGCACATGTTGTTGCCCTCTATCGTGATAACCGCCTTCTTGCCCTTCTCTATACGATAGTTGAATTTGTTGAGATAACCCTCGTGCTCAAATCCCAACTTGCCGTCTTGCGGGTCTGACAGATAGAAAACAGCGTTGTCAGAGCGTAACAGCTCCGTTCCTTTTTGCTCTTCCTTGCCCTCTACCGTGAAAGTGATGGAGTAATTATAGCCAATTTCCTTTATGCCCAACTCTTCTTCCGGAGCAAGAACAGCCTTCTCTATCACCGTGGTGCCAGGCTTTCCGTGGCGAGCCAGTTCGTTTACGCCAGGAGCTTCGCTAAGCTGAAGACGAAGGCGGTCGAACTCCTTGTACGGAACACTTGTGTTCTTTCCGCTCCAGCACTTGGTAGATAAAGTCTGCATGGCAGGGAACAGGCGATGATGAATGTCCTTCACTGTGATTCCGTTGCCCGGATGGTCGTTCCATACGGCAAACATGCCACCGAGAATAGACGGGTCGTTCTCCTCAAATTGTAAATCGCCTATCAATGCCGGAGTATACTTGTTGTACAGCATTTCGCAGTTCAGATAATCATAATAATATCCTGCACCCGGAACTATGTACACCAGTCCGTCTGGGATGCTTATCAGCTGATACCCCTGCTTCTTCATCTCTTTAGGCTGAGCGTAACCATTGTACCAGCAGTCCATCACTACGTTTTCTGATTTCACCGGAGTTTCGCCCTGAGCGTGAGTTAGCGCACCCCACACCACAGCCTGCTTTCCGAAACTTTCTACGTAGCGTATGTAGTGATCTGTAAACGCGCGGAACTTCTCTACCACTTCTTTCTCGGCGTTAGAATACTCATCCGTACCTATGTGCACCCTCTTTCCTCGGAACACCGGATTCTTTCCCTCCAGATACTCCTTGAATAGTCCGTCCATAAAAGTGTAAGTTTCCGGGTTGAACAAGTCCAGATGGTCCATGCCATATTTCTTGCTTCCCAGTTCCGGCTTGTACTGAGTGAAAGCCAGCGAGTGCGCCGGAGCGTCTATCTCAGGAATGATTTCCACGTAATTCTTTTCTGCCAACTCCTGCAGGTCGATGAACTCCTTCTTAGAGTACGATCCATCCTTTGCCGTAAGACCAGGATACGTTTCGCACTCCAGGCGGAAAGCCGCTTGCGTCTTGTTCCAATCATTGTCGAAATACTTCACGAAACCGTTATCGTTAAGATGAATCTGCAGCGTGTTCATCTTGTAATAAGCCATTACCTTGGTAAGATTGCGCAGATAATCCATGGGGATAAACTTACGTCCGCAGTCCATCATGAACCCTCTAAGCTGATACTCGGGCACATCGACTATCGTTCCTTGCGGCAAAGCACGGTCGGCACTCTGCTCCGACATCTGCAGCAGCGTACGTGTAGCCCAGAAAACACCCTGAGCCGTAGGCGCCTCAATGTTCACCGTGCGTCCGATGCTAATTTTATATCCCTCATTTCCCAGCGAATTATCCTTTATAGAGCCTATCACTATGTCGCCCGGCTGAGGCTTCCGGCTTGTTACTGTCAGTGCCTTGCCGAACATCTCCTGATAATCGCTCTGTAGCGCCTGCGCTATCTTCTGCAGCGATTTGTTCTTTACTATTATATAGCCCGAGAGTGGGGTAGAGCCTTCCGCTCCTTGCCAACTCTTCAGTTCGGGGATGACAAACGGCTTCGGGTTCGATTCGGCATATATGAAGCCAGCCGACAGCGTGAAGCAAACCGCCGCCATCAGCAACTTTTTGCTCCAGTTAAAGTTCTTTCTCATATCGATATTATTAGATTTCTTTTGTACGCTCAAAGGTAGTTTTTTTGCGGGAAAGGTACTAATTTTGCCCCGTCAATTTAAAGCGAATAATGTTATGTCGAAAGAAAAAATAGCCAAGACCAATGCGGCACGTTTGCTCGATAAGGACAAAATTAAATACGAGCTGGTGCCTTACGAGGTAGACGAAAACGATTTGAGCTGTGTGCATGTAGCCGCCACATTAGGCGAAGATATAGAGCAAGTGTTCAAGACCCTTGTGCTTCACGGCGACAAGTCGGGATACTTTGTCTGCGTAATACCGGGCGAGCACGAGATAGATTTAAAGATGGCTGCCAAGGTATCGGGCAACAAGAAATGCGATTTGATTCCGATGAAAGAGTTGCTGCCTCTTACCGGATACATTCGTGGCGGATGTTCGCCCATAGGCATGAAGAAGCATTTTCCCACCTACATACACCCTACGTGCAACGATTTTCCGTATATCTACGTCAGTGCCGGAGTGCGTGGCCTTCAGGTAAAGCTTGCTCCAGCCGATTTGATTAAGGTTAGTCAAGCCGAGGTTTGCAGCTTGTTCTAAAAGCGAGCTCTATAGCGTGAACTTATATCCTACCGTAATATACACAGCATGGTTGCGTGCCGTAGGTGAGTAGGTATTGTTGCCCCAAAAATCGTACGACTTTAGGTTTACAGCCTTTCTTGCTTCGAAGCAATAAGAAGCATCGAGAGTGATGTGTCGCCACTCATAGCTCAGGCCAAATGGAATGCCGGCTATGATATTGCGGAAGTTGCTTTTCACATTTTCCGACTTCTTTTCCTCGTGCGATTCCCATAGATACATTGATGAAGTGCCGTTGCCGAGGTTCATGGTGCGTATGCTGTGTATGGTAGTCTTGTCCTTTGCCGAGACGAGTATGCCAGCCTGCACACCGATATGGGCGGCCAATCCTTTCACGCCCGAGAAGTAAGCCTTTACTTGCAGAGGCACGGATACGTAAGTCACGTCAAGCTTTGCATTGGCAGATGCGTATTTCTCTTTCTGTTCCTTGAATCCGGTGCCAATAAGACTGAAGTCGGCTCCCGTAGTCAGCGAGTAATACCGTGACAAAGGAATCTCCACGCTTGCTCCAAACGTATATCCTGCTTTCCACTCCTTTGATGCCGTTAGTGCAGAGCCGTCCATCTTGGATATGGTTACGCCAGCATGTGGAATGATTGACACGCGGCGACCTTCGTTCTGAGCCGATGCCAACATAGGCAGCAGCGACATGGTAACGGCTAATATGATATTTTTAATTGCGTTCATTTTCTTCTGTAAGTATAAATTTCAGTTGTATTACCTTGCTTGCGGGTGAGCTTCATGCTGTCTTCAGTCTTGTCGCTGACGGTCCATGTTTCTGTATAACCGTATCCGGGTGTGATGAGGGCGTCGAAGTCTCCGATTCTAGTTATGTCGTCACCGTCCATTGTGAACCATTGGTTAGAGACAATACCTCCATATCTGTTCCATCTGTACGTTTTATGGTTTTCCATGAAAGCGAGAGTATGGTAAAACTGCATGTTCCAGCTGTCGCCATTCAGAATGTCAATATCCGTAATGATGTATCCATCGGCAATGTCTGTGTAGTGTATGGCTTCCCACTTACCCAAGATGTATTCGGGCACAGGCGTCTTCATTATCTCGTCGGCTCGCATCATCTCTTCGGGCACGTCTTTCTTCACAAAGTGTTCCACGCTATTATTGTTGTCGCCATCGGCAATGGCAAGCAAAGAGCTATTCCCCACAGCGTACACGCTCCAATTGACTCCCGATGAGAGAATGACGCAGTTGTTATCGTTCAGTTCCACCTTTGCCGAATGATACTGTACGTAATGATGTGCCAATATCTGTGATATGTCGGAGATATTGCCTTCTTCGTCTATATAGAATCCGCAGCCATTCTCGTTGTCCTGTTCCCAATAGCCAGTGAAGTCGGTCATGTTGAATCCCGACATCTTCATGCCCTCAAGTTCTCTTATCATCTTGTCGCCATCGTCAGGCAGCGATGTGAGTCTGTAGAAAGGCACCACAGATATTTTGCCGTTATAGGCGAGATACATCTTTTGGTCATCGTTTCCTGCCACGGTCACGTTGTAGTAGTTGCCGTTGCCTTTAGGGAGTTGCATCTCATAGTGGTTGCCATTCACGCTCCACGTGCCTGTCTTGAATCCCAATTTATAAGGATTGTCTGTAACGCTGGTATACATCCATTCGGTCACGGTCTTATCGTCGTGCACCACGATGCCCTGAATGGCACCGTAGCCATTGATGTCATCGTCGGCTATCTGCCAATATCCGACAATGGACGCATTGATGTCGGGTGATACGTTGGGTGCTTTGTTTACTTGGTCGTCGCTGCATGATGTATGCATAACGACAGCTAGCAAGCATAATGTAATGATTGCGAAACGAGTGTGTTCTTCTTCTATACGATTCAGAAGTCTCTGATAATTAGCCTGAACTTGCGCCGCAAATTTACGGGCCGCATTTCCGGTTAAAACAAGTATAGATGCTATAGGTAGTGTCATTTCTTTATTTGTTTGACTTCGTTGTTTTGTGTTTCGTTATACAAAAGTAACAAGAATAATTCTGAAAATCAAATGTTTGCAGTGCTTTTTCTGTTGCTTAGATAGTATGCACTAAAATCTTAATGAGGATTTACGGTGGTAATCTTATTTTATTAAACAGAAATTATGCCTTATAGACCCTGAAAAAACATTGCTATGCTTCAATCAAACCATCGCAATGCTTCACTTGTCCATTCGCATATTGCAGTGCTGCACATCGCATTCTTTCTTTTTTCACATCTCAATGTGTTTTCGCCCCACTCAGAAGATGCTGATTTGTACGAAAGAAAGTCAAAAGTTGCTCACGGTTGAAATATTCCTTCCCAAAAGGAGTGAGTTTCGTTGATTTTATCCGTATCTTAGCCATGTATGTTGAAGAAGCGAGTCTTCGGCTATGACTGAATTCTAAGCAATTATAATACATTATGAAAGAGATATTAGATTTCCTTCGCGATTTGGAGAAAAACAACAATCGCGAGTGGTTTAATGCTAACAAAGAGCGATACCAACAGGTATTAGGGAAATGGTACGCATTCTGCGAAAGCCTTATTGCTGAAATAGGACGCTTTGATGAAGATATTGCCCCACTGACAATTAAAGACTGTACTTATCGCATTTATCGCGACACAAGATTCAGTAAGGACAAGAGTCCATACAAAACTCATTTCGGAGTGTTCTTGGCAAAAGGTGGTAAGAAGTCGATGCATGCCGGATATTATTTCCATATAGGAACTGGCGATGGTTTAGAATACCCTCATGCGCACATGCTTGCTGCGGGTAATTATTGTTACGACAGTAGGGCTGTTAAGATATTGCGTGAAGATATTTTTGATGAATGGGAGTTGTTCAGTACAGACGTATTGGGAAAAGCCAACAGCATGTTTACTCCGGATATGAGTGAAGCATTGAAACGTGTGCCAAAAGGATATGACCCCAATGCACCGTATGCAGACTGGATGCGAATGAAGAGTTATTGTTTGACTGCCACAGCGAGCGACAACTTTTTATTAGAAGACAATCTTGCTAAACGGTTAGCGGAACTGTTTAAGACAACCAAGCCTTTTATCGATTATATAAACCGTGCCGTTGATTTCGTAGAGGAAGATATATAACAATAAAAAATCTCTCACCAACTTGAATTTTTTGAAAAAAATCGAGTTGCTTTATTATTGTTATAATTTATATTATATATAATTTATTTAATAGGGCTCAATTTGTGGCTTAGTTTGTGTCTGATTTTGTGTCCGATTTTTTAAATACGGGAAAATGTCAAATGTTTGATTCGTAGAATTATATATTCTATAAATGCACTATAATTTGTGTCTGATTTTGTGTCGCACTTTGTGTCCCATTTTGTGTCTGACTAATTCTAATGGGTAGAGGTATAGTGTTGTAATGAGTTAAATATCAAATAATTACCTATATTTTGACGCATAATTTGATATTAGGTTTAGGCAATAGGATAGGGCGCGATATAATGAGTTCGAATCAGTGCGTAATAGTCGAAAAATATAGTGAGTAAAAATGGGATATCTAACGGGAAAGTGTTATCTTCGTAAATCTAATTACATGGTATCCTTATGTAATCTCCGCAAGAATGAAAAGAACTTGGAATGACATTAAGGATGTTTGCTAATAAAATGAATTGATAAAAAAGGAAACAGGATATGTCATTACAAAGTGAAGCAGCTCTCGAAAATGGACTTATTGCTACTCTTCAAAAGATGAATTACGAATACGTTCATATTGAAGAGGAGAAGAACCTGTCTGCCAATTTCAAGAAACAGTTGGAGAAACACAACAAGAAGAAATTGGAAGAATTGGGTCGTACCGAATTTACAGAGTCTGAGTTTGAAAAGATACTTATCTATCTTGAAGGTGGTACCCGCTTTGAAAAGGCAAAGAAACTGCGTGACCTCTTTCCGCTTGAACTGGAAAGCGGTGAACGCTTATGGGTGGAGTTCTTGAACCGTACCCACTGGTGCCAGAACGAATTTCAAGTTTCCAATCAAATCACGGTTGAGGGTAGAAAGAAATGCCGTTACGATGTGACGATACTTATCAATGGTCTGCCTTTGGTTCAAATAGAACTGAAGCGCAGAGGTGTGGAACTGAAACAAGCATACAACCAGATACAACGCTATCACAAGACTTCTTTCCATGGACTGTTTGATTACATCCAGTTGTTTGTCATATCCAATGGTGTGAACACTCGCTATTTCGCCAACAATCCGAATAGCGGATTCAAGTTCACATTCAACTGGACGGATGCCGCCAACGTTCCGTTCAACGACTTGGAGAAGTTTGCCACAGCGTTTTTCGACAAGTGTACCTTGGGCAAGATTATTGGCAAGTACATTGTATTGCATGAGGGAGACAAATGTCTGATGGTGCTTCGCCCTTACCAGTTCTATGCCGTGGAGAAGATTCTCGACCGTGTGGAAAACTCCAATGACAACGGCTATATTTGGCATACAACAGGAGCAGGCAAAACCTTGACTTCTTTCAAGGCAGCCCAACTTGTTTCGGAGCTGGACGATGTGGATAAGGTGATGTTTGTGGTTGACCGCCACGACCTTGACACGCAGACACAAGCCGAATACGAGGCTTTTGAACCTGGTGCCGTTGACAGCACCGACAACACAGACGAATTGGTGAAGCGTCTGCACAGCAATTCAAAGATTATCATAACAACCATACAGAAACTCAATGCCGCTGTCAGTAAGCAGTGGTATAGCAGTCGCATTGAGGAAATACGCCATTCTCGTATCGTGATGATCTTCGATGAATGTCATCGAAGCCATTTCGGAGAATGCCACAAAAACATTGTGAAGTTCTTCGATAATACACAGATGTTCGGTTTTACCGGTACTCCTATCTTTGTGGAGAATGCGGTTGACGGACATACCACAAAGGAAATCTTCGGCAACTGCCTGCACAAGTATCTTATAAAGGACGCTATAGCCGATGAAAACGTGCTTGGCTTCCTTGTGGAGTACTACCACGGCAGCGAAGATGTGGATAATGCCGACCAAGACCGCATGACGGAGATAGCCAAATTTATCCTTAATAATTTCAATAAGTCAACTTTCGACGGGGATTTTGACGCGCTGTTTGCCGTGCAGTCTGTGCCCATACTTATCCGTTATTACAAGATATTCAAGAGCCTCAATCCGAAGATTAGAATTGGAGCGGTATTTACATACGCTGCCAACAGCAGCCAAGACGATGACTTGACAGGCATGAACACAGGCGGATATGTGAGCGACAGCACTGGCGAGGCGGACGAACTGCAAGCCATCATGGACGATTACAACGATATGTACGGCACAAGTTTTACAACGGAGAACTTCCGTGCATACTATGATGACATCAACCTCCGCATGAAGAAAAAGAAGGCCGACATGAAGCCGCTCGACCTCTGCTTGGTAGTGGGCATGTTCCTTACAGGCTTCGACAGCAAAAAACTAAACACGCTTTACGTTGACAAAAACATGGAGTATCACGGTTTGTTGCAGGCCTTCAGTCGTACCAACCGAGTGCTTAACGAGAAGAAGCGTTTCGGCAAGGTAGTATGCTTCCGCGATTTGAAGAGTAAGGTAGACGAATCAATCAAACTTTTCAGCAACAGTAACAACCTTGAAGATATAGTTCGTCCTCCATTCGAATATGTAAAGAAGGAATATCAAGAATTGACCAAAGGTTTTTTGTTGCGCTACCCAGACCCGCATTCTGTGGATTATTTGCAGAGTGAGAACGACAAGAAACGGTTTATACTTGCTTTTCGTGATATAATAAAGAAACACGCCGAAATACAGATATACGACGAGTTTGAAGAAGATGCCCCCGACCTTGGCATGACGGAACAGCAGTTTATGGACTTCCGCAGCAAGTATCTTGATATATACGAAACCTTTGCGGCAAAAGGAACAGAACAGCCTACCGGTTATCAAATGCCTGAGGACGAACCTACTATGGTTGGTGAGCCTGGTTTAGATGAAGATGATGCTACTGGTCTTGGAGATGTAGACTTCTGCCTTGAATTGTTGCATAGTGACATCATTAATGTGGCTTATATATTAGAGCTGATAGCAGACCTCGATCCGTATAGCGGAGATTATGAAGAGAGACGCAAGAGCATTATTGACACCATGATAAAAGATGCCGAACTGCGTAGCAAGGCGAAGCTTATAGATGGGTTTATCAGGAAGAATGTGGATGACGACCGTGACAGCTTCATGGCTCGCAAACAAAAGGCTGATGGTACAAGCGACCTTGAAGAACGGTTGAACAACTATATCGTCACAGAGCGTAACAATGCAGTCAATACGCTTGCAAAGGATGAAGATTTGGATGCTTCCGTTCTCAATCATTACCTTTCGGAGTATGACTACCTGCAAAAGGAACAGCCAGAAATCATACAAGAGGCATTGAATGGGAAACACTTGGGACTGATAAAAAAGCGCAAGGCTTTGGCTCGTATAATGGATAGATTAAGGAGCATAATTAAAGTATTTAACTGGGAATAAAAAAAGAAACAACGATATGTCTGAAGAATTACAGCAAAATCTAAGAAATCAACTTTGGGAAGTCGCTAACAAACTGCGTGGAAATATGTCTGCAAGCGACTTCATGTACTTCACCTTAGGCTTTATCTTCTACAAGTATTTGTCGGAGAAGATAGAGAACCACGCCAATGCCGCATTAGTTGATGATGAGATAACATTTAAGGAATTGTGGACAATGGATAAAGATGAGGATATTGAAGCGTTGCAACAAGAGGTAAAGGCCGAATGCTTGGAAAACATCGGCTATTTCATAGAACCTAACTTCTTGTTTTCTTCTGTGATTGAAAGCATCAAAAAGAAAGAGAACATTCTGCCTATGCTTGAACGCTCTTTGAAGCGTATAGAGGACAGTACTCTGGGGCAAGACAGCGAAGAAGACTTTGGAGGTTTGTTCTCTGACATCGACCTTGCTTCACCTAAGTTGGGCAAGACTGCCGACGACAAGAATACCTTGGTAAGCAATGTCCTTCTTGCACTTGATGACATTGACTTTGGTGTGGAAGCATCGCAAGAGATTGATATCCTTGGTGATGCCTACGAATACATGATTAGCCAGTTTGCCGCAGGCGCAGGCAAGAAAGCCGGTGAGTTCTACACTCCTCAGGAAGTGAGCCGTATCTTGGCTGAAATTGTAACCATAGGTCATGCTCGTCTGCGCAATGTATATGACCCCACTTGTGGCAGTGGTTCGCTACTACTTCGCGCCGCAAGCATAGGTAAGGCCAACGAGATTTTCGGACAGGAGAAGAACCCTACTACATACAATTTGGCTCGCATGAACATGCTTCTTCATGGCATCAAGTTCAGTAACTTCCGCATAGAGAATGGCGACACATTAGAAGATGATGCTTTTGGCGATACACAGTTTGACGCTGTGGTAGCTAACCCTCCGTTCTCTGCCGAATGGAGTGCTGCCGACAAGTTCAATAACGATGATCGTTTCAGCAAGGCAGGACGCTTGGCACCACGCAAGACTGCCGACTATGCCTTTATTCTCCATATGATTTACCACCTCAATGAGGGTGGCACAATGGCTTGTGTAGCTCCTCATGGTGTACTGTTCCGTGGCAATGCCGAGGGCGTAATCCGCCGTTTCCTCATTGAGAAGAAGAATTATGTGGATGCCATCATCGGGCTTCCTGCCAATATCTTCTATGGCACAAGCATCCCGACATGTATCTTGGTGTTCAAGAAGTGCCGTAAGGAGGATGACAACATCCTTTTCATTGACGCAAGCAAGGAGTTTGAGAAAGTCAAGACCCAGAACAAGCTCCGTACGCAGCACATCCAGAAGATTGTTGACACCTATCGTGAACGCAAGGAGATAGAAAAGTACAGCCATCTTGCCACACTGCAAGAAGTGGCGGAGAACGACTATAACCTCAACATCCCTCGCTACGTAGATACTTTCGAGGAAGAAGAGCCTATCGACATTCATGCTGTAATGAAAGAAATCAAGGATCTGGAAGCCAAACGTGCCGACCTTGACAAGGAGATTGAAGGCTATCTGAAGGAGTTGGGATTGATGTAAGTGTTACGTATAAAGGATTGGTGATTAGGTACTATGGCAGGAAAGAACAATATACCGCAGTTCGTAAATAGCAACTCCTTCATGGCAGACAAGAACTATGTGAAGTGGTTGTCTGACTTGAAGAAACGCTTCCGTATGGCACAGCTTAAAGCTTCTGTCAAAGTGAATACGGAAATGCTCAAATTCTATTGGAGTTTGGGCGAGGACATTTGTGAGAAGCAGAAACAATATAAGTGGGGCGCAAACTTTATGAAAAGGTTGAGCCTTGATTTGCGTGCGGAATTTCCACAAGCAGAGGGGTTTTCATGGTCTAATCTCTATAAAATACGCAAATGGTATTTGTTCTATTCTTCACAAATTGAATTTTTGTACCAAGCTGGTACAAAATTACAAAAGGTGGATAATGCAACAACCCCAATGCCAGACTTACTGCAATTTGTTCCTTGGAGACATCAAACAGTTATTGTTTCAAAATGCGATACGATAAACGCTGCAATGTTCTATCTTAACAAGGTGGTTGAAGACAACATGAGCCGTACAGAGTTGGAGCATGTTGTTAAGGCTCAACTCCTTTGGGGGTGGCAAGCTATCAGCTGCAAGAGGTCTATGAACGAACATTGCTTGAAATAAAGCAAGAAGCCTCTGAGGAAGAAGGGTAAGAATTTGTCTACCAAGTTGGTGGACAAATAAAACCATATAACTGGCATGTAACTGAGCCATGATTGGTGAACTAAAATTAAGGATTAAAAATGACGACAACAATAAATAACGAACATAAGAAACTTAATGTCCCAAATACCACAGATAAGGAAAATGCAATCCGTAATGT
>ULXH01011997.1_pt1 | contig 14908 bp, 5 predicted proteins | sample 1961101 | NCBI WGS metagenome assembly ULXH01 (sample SAMEA4835833, study PRJEB28245) | human gut metagenome | biome: gut microbiome; material: fecal sample | place: Denmark | collected 2008 | reverse complement strand
CAAATCTCCGCTGCGAGGGCGCTACCGCTAACCTTTGATAAAACCAAGTATAAAAGGGGTGTTATAGAAGGATATTTTATAACACCCCTTAAATTTTCTCTTCCAGTTCATTATTAATGCAGTCCACCCTTCCTCTCATTGAAAGTAAATACCTATCTTTGTAAGGTGAATTGGTGTGCAATGCAAGCACCGTGGGGATGGTGCTGTTAAATGATACTATGAATACTATGAGTTGTGGAATCCGCTCTCGTATGTTTGTAGGCCCATCCTCAAGCAATCAGCATTCAACAATAATCTATAAACAAACAATTTTATCTATGCGCAAAAAAAGCATGATGCTTCTTTTGGGGGCACTCTCCCTGCCCGTTTGGGCCGGTGTTCCTCCATTGGGCGGCTATTTCTACGGCAATATGCCGGCTCCTACAGGATGGGAGTGGCAGAGCCCCGACTCTGTAGCCTACAACAAGCAACAGCCTCACGCCTGGTTCTTCTCTTTCAACAATGTGGAAGAAGCCCGCAAGGTGTTGCCCGAAAACAGTACGCTTTGGCAGTCGCTCGACGGCGAGTGGCGTTTCCATTGGGCCAAGAACCCAGAGGAGCGTGCCAAGGATTTCTTCAAGGTGGATTTCGACGCCTCTGCCTGGGACAAGGTGCAGGTGCCGATGAACTGGAATGTGGTAGGCGTTCAGAAAGACGGCACGTTTAAGTATGGCGAACCGCTCTATTCCAACCAGCGTGTCATCTTCCAGCACAGTGTGGCTGTGGGCGACTGGAAAGGCGGCGTGATGCGCACGCCTCCCCAAAATTGGATGACCTATAAGAACCGCAACGAAGTGGGTTCATACCGCCGCACCTTTACCGTGCCGGCAGACTGGAAGGGAAAGAACATCTACATCAACTTCGATGGCGTTGACTCTTTCTTCTATCTCTACATCAACGGACACTACGTTGGCTTCTCAAAGAACTCACGCAACCTGGCGCAGTTCGACATCACACCTTATCTCAACAAGAAGGGTGAGAACGTCGTGGCTGTGGAGGTCTACCGCCATTCCGACGGCTCCTTCCTCGAAAGCCAGGATATGTTCCGTCTCCCAGGCATCTTCCGCAACGTGGCCCTCACGGCCAAACCGCAGGTGCAGGTGCGCGACATCAAGGCCATCCCCGACTACGATGCTTCTTACACCGACGCGTCGCTCAACATCTCGGCCGACGTGCGCAACCTCTCAACCAAGGCTGCCAAGGGATACACCATCAGCTATTCGCTCTACGAAAACAAACTCTATTCTGACGACAACACCCTCGTGCCGGGTGTGACGGCTACGGCAACGGTGGGAGAAGTGGGCAAGAACGGCGAACTCACCGCAACGACCACGCTCCTCGCCGGCAACAAGGTGAAGCCTTGGAGCGCAGAAGCGCCACACCGCTATACGCTTGTGGGCGAACTGAAGGACAAGAAGGGCAATGTAGTAGAAACGTTCTCCACCATCGTGGGCTTCCGCAAAGTGGAAATCAAGGAGACGGCTGCCAAGGACGACGAATTCGGACTGGCAGGACGCTATTATTACCTCAACGGCAAGACCATCAAGATGAAGGGCGTGAACCGCCACGAGAACAATCCATCGACGGGCCACTATGTGACGCGCGAACAGATGGAGAAAGAAGTGTTCCTCATGAAGCGCGGCAACATCAACCATGTGCGCGACTGCCACTACCCTGACGCCCCATATTGGTATTACCTCTGCGACAAATACGGCATCTATCTTGAAGACGAGGCCAACATCGAGAGCCACCAGTATTACTACGGCCAGGCCAGTCTCTCTCACGTACCTGAGTTCAAGAATGCCCACGTGGCCCGCAACATGGAAATGGTACACGCCACGGTCAACCATCCTTCAGTGGTGATCTGGAGTCTCGGCAACGAAGCCGGTCCGGGCAAGAACTTCGTGGAGTGCTACAACGCCATCAAGGCATACGACACGAGCCGCCCCGTGCAGTATGAGCGCAACAACGACATTGTTGACATGGGGTCAAACCAGTATCCTTCCATCGTTCAGACTCAGGATATAGCTTCCGGCACCAACCCTTATTATAAATATCCTTTCCACATCTCAGAATATGCCCACTCAATGGGTAACGCCATCGGCAACCTCGTCGACTACTGGGATGCCATCGAGAGTACCAACTTCATCATGGGCGGCGCCATCTGGGACTGGGTTGACCAGGCCATCTACGGCTACGACGCCAAGACGGGCGAAAGATTCTGGGGCTACGGCGGCGACTTCGGCGACGACAACAAGCCAAACGATGGTATGTTCTGCATGAACGGCGTGATGCGCCCCGACCTCACTCCGAAGGCGCAGTATTTCGAAGTGAAGAAGGTTTACCAAAATGTCGGCGTGAAAGCCGTTGACCTCAAGAAGGGACAAATCGAAATCTTCAACAAGAACTATTTCGAACCATTGCGCTATCAAATCGTATGGTCGCTTTGGAAAGACGGTGCCTGCGTGCTCGACAACCAGTCGCTCATGGGCCCGAAGAACATCGTTGGTCCGCGTGAGAAGCAGATTTACACGCTCAACTACGATTACAGCCAGCTCGAAGCCGGTTCTGAATATTTCGTCAAGGTGCAGTTCTTGTTAGGCAAGGATATGCCGTGGGCCAAGAAGGGCTACGTGCAGATGGAAGAACAGCTCCGCGTGAAGGGTGCTGAAACTGCCGCTCCTGCTTTGGCCGAACAGACCAAGGCCGAAGGCAATGAAGTGTCTTATGCTTCAGAAAACGGCGCCATCAGCGTCAAGGGCAAGGACTTCGCCGTGAAGTTCGACACCAAGACGGGTGCCATCAGCGAACTGACCTACGGCACGCAACACGTCATCACCGACGGCAACGGACCGAAGCTCGACGCCTTCCGCGCACCGACCGACAACGACGACGGCATCGGTTTCCCGCGTGCATGGTTCCAGAAGGGACTTTGGGATTTGCAGCACCGCGCCATCGGTGCCCCAACCGTTTTGAAGAAGAAAGACGGTTCGCTGCAGGTGAGCTTCACCATTGAAAGCCAGGGCAAGGAAGGTTGTAACCAAACTTATGGCAACCGCGACCGCAACCCAGAAAGCGCCTACACCTTCAACAAGGGCGTCCGCGAGCTCAACGAGCAAGACTTTAAGTTCACCACCACGCAGATCTACACCATCTACCGCGATGGTAGCGTAGAGGTGCAGAGCGCCATTTCTGCCAGTCAAAACAACGTGGTGTTGCCACGCTTGGGCTACGTGATGAAACTGCCAACTGCTTTCAAAAACTTTGAATACTACGGCCGCGGTCCTGTCAACAACTATGCCGACCGCAAGACAGGCCAGTTCATCGAGCGCCATCAGGGCGTGGTGGGCGAGCAAGACATCATGCTTCCGAAGCCCCAGTCGATGGGCAACCGCGAAGAAGTGCGCTGGTGTGCTCTGACCGATGCCTCAGGCAACGGTGCGGCCTTCGTTGCCGACAGCGTCATGTCGGCTTCTGCCCTCCCGTGGAGCCAGCAGCAGCTCTCTGTGGCCCCCCATCCCTACCAGCTCGTGAAGAGCGACGGCACCTACCTCCACCTCGACGCCAAGGTGACGGGTCTCGGCGGTGCCAGTTGCGGTCAGGGTGGTCCGTTCCAGCGCGACCAAGTGCGCAGTGGCAACTATAGCTTCGGCTTCGCCATCCGTCCTGTCAAGGGAGGCAATGCCGCTGCAGTGGCCAAAGTTTCGCTCACTGGCGAACAGCCCATCACCATCACGCGCGACGACGCAAAGGGCAATGTGGTGCTCCATGCTGCCGACAGCAAGCGCGTCATGATGTACACCGTCAACGGCGCGAAGAAGGCAAAGGTCTACACCCAGCCCTTCAACCTCCATCAGGGTGGCAAGGTAACGGCTTGGTATAAGGATGCTCCCGCGTTCAAGATGAACATGGAATTTAAGAAAATCGAGAGCGTGCCTCTCAAAATTGCTTTCTGCTCATCGTTCGAACCGAAGGAAGGTGATGCCGACAACCTGATCGACAACAACGCAAACACCTACTGGCACACGATGTATTCTGTCACAGTTGCCAACTATCCTCACTGGATTGACTTCGACGCTTCCGACGTGAAACTCATGAAGGGCTTCACCTATATGCCACGTCAGGACAGCAACAACGGACGTGTCAAGGAATTCGAAATCTATGTCAGCCAAGACGGTAAGAACTGGGGCAACCCAGTATGCAAAGGTGCTTTCAAGAACAGCAGCGCCGTTCAGCGCATCATGTTCGACAAGCCTGTCAAGGCACGCTACATCCGCTTCCGCGCTGTCAGCGAGCAGAACGGACAGGACTTCGCCTCTGGTGCTGAGTTCTCACTCATCGCCGACTGACAACCCGCCGCGCTTCCCGTTGCCAACGCAACGGAGCGCGCGTATTGACAAACAATCATAAATAATCCGGCTACGCCATGCCCCCACATGTGCGTAGCCGGATTTTTTGTTTTTTGGGGTAGGGGATAGGGGAAAATAGAAATATTTAGGTTCGAAAAATGGGGCGTTTGTGCGGGCCCACACAATCGTCTGTTGCGGCGCCAGCATTGTAGCTCACTTTGCTCGCAAAGTGAGGGCCACGAACACGTAGCGAACATGACCAGCGCTCTGGGGCATGACTTTATTGGATTTTTAGCCCATACCTGGCCGCCGCAATATTCGCCCCCCTCACTTTGCGAGCAAAGTGAGCTACAATGCTTCGCCCCAGGCCTCCGCCGCATATCCTCCCATCGCCCCTAAAAAACGTTCAAACTGTAAAAAAACTCGGTAAATTACTTCCAAATGGTAAAAATGTAAATTTTTGTATTGCCCGTTTATAGGGTTTTGCTTAAATTTGTGATGCTGGCAACGCAGAAGGCCAGCATAGCACGTTAAGGGGTGTTTCCATAGAATCTTTTCAGAACTCAACTCCCCTAAAGAAAAACCTTGGTAAGAGATAGAGATTCATCAGACCATCAAACGAGAATATACAAACACACATTTTTAATTAACTGAAAGTCTAACCCAAGCAGGTGGCAAGAATAATTTTGATGACCTGCTTATAAACAAATCTTTATGAAATCGAAATTACTAAAGCGTTGTTTGGCCCTCATGGCATTTGGCATGTCGGCCGTCATGCCCGCCGTGGCCGACGATTTCCAATCGGCGTTGGTGGTGTGGCAAGGAGATCAGGAACTATATAGTTTCTACGTAGCAAACAATCCGACGTTGAAAGTCAGCAACGGATATGCCATTGTGCAGTCGGAAGGCAAATGGGAGACGGAGAGTTATTTCCAGGTGAGACAGCATGATTGTTATTTCAGTATCCCCATGTCGGAATCGTCCAACTATAAGATTTCGCTGGAAAAACGCGACTATATGGGCATGTTCGGACACAGAGTGCCGACCTCTATTGAAGAGAAACTGACCGTTACCGCGCGTCCCGCATTTTCCATTCAAGGCGGCGTCTTGCACGTGGCCGGACTCAAGGGAGGCGAACAAGTGGCTGTTTACACGCTCGACGGCAAGACCGCCGTGCAGGTAAAAGCCGACAGCGACGGACGCGCTTCGGCTTCTTTGCGACAAATGTTGGGAACAGTCATTGTGAAGGCTGGCAATGTATCATTTAAAGTGTTGATAAAATGAAGAGGTTAAAATATATCATCTGTCTGCTCGCCGTGGCGCTGGCAGGCAGCGGCAGCCTGAATGCCCAGGGATTGGGATTTTATTTGGGCGGCAAGCGAGTGGAACTGATTGAGGGCGACTCCATCAACTTCGTGAACAACGATAAGGGCCAGGTGGAAGTGAAGGTGAACAAGGACGGCCAGGTGGAAGTGTATCGTGGCGAGGAGATGACGTTCTATGGCGACATTGAGCGCTATTTGCTCGACATCAACAACGCCATGCACTATACTTATAGAGGGAATTATCACGCTGGCTTTGGTTATGGCGCTGTCATGCACATGCGCGACATCTTGACGGGCGACCTTTACCGTCCAAATAACGGTTACAACTGGTTCGAAAGTATAGCTGAAAACCAGATAGGAGAAAATATGATAAGCACGAATTATATGTGGAGCTTCTATGAGAATGCCATCACAGCCTGCAACAAACTCATCGGGGCCATTGATGAAACGAAGGCCAACCATCAGCAGAAGCAGTATCTCGGCGTTGCATACGCCTTCCGTGCCATGTATTATCTCGACATCGCCCGCATGTATGAATATCTGGATTGCTATGAAACCAAACCTTTGTCGAACACAGGCAAGAACATCAGAAACTTGACGGTGCCCATCATCACGGAGAAGACCACTGAAAAGGAAGTGGCCCAACTGACGCGTGCCACAAGAGACGAGATGAAGGCTTTCATCGCGGGCGACCTTGAAAAGGCAGGGAGTCTTCTGACCGACTATAAGAGAAGCAACAAACAACTGCCCGATTTGACTTGCGTTTATGGATTGCAAGCACGATTGAATATGTGGGTAGAAGACTATGCCGCAGCGGCTGTCTATGCTCGGAAAGCCATCTCCCAGAGCGGGGCAAAACCGCTTACAAAGGAGGAAATGTATGACCTTGAAAATGGCTTCAACAATATGAACGTCTCTTCATGGATGTGGGGAGCGCAGCCGTCGGAAGAAAGCAATATAGGATTGCTTAGCTGGGGGGATGGATGAGCAATGAAGCCGTTTTCGGTTATGCTTCAATGGCTCCCGTGTGCATAGCTCCGTCGTTGTTCAAGAGAATTAATAATGAAGACATCCGCTACCATCTTTTCAAGAAATATGAAAACAGCGGCGACAAAGAGCCGCATTTGTCGGATGACGTTTACAACGCGCTTCCCAGATATGCTTCGCTGAAGTTCCGTCCTTACAAGGGAAAATATATGGAAAAAGACATGAACATTGGCTCGCATTCGGCCTATCCTTTGATGCGTGTTGAAGAAATGTATTTCATTGAGGCTGAAGCAAAGGCACATAGCTCTGTCAGAGAAGGATTGACGTTGCTTGAAAACTTCATGAGTCAATACAGACGGCCCAACTATGCTCTCTTGGTGAACAAGGACGATGTGGCTAAGGAATCTGCCATTAAGATGATTGTTGAGCAGAAGCGCATTGAACTCTGGGGCGAGGGCTTGTCTTTCTTCGACTATAAGCGACTGGATATGGGTGTCGACCGCACGAACCAAGATGACCAGGAATACATCCCACATTCACAGCAGCTTTGCTGCGCCCTTTCGCGTCCAGCATGGATGAACCTCGTGTTTCCGTCGTCGGCCAACAGAATGTACAAATGGAACCTCATTGGCCAGGAAAACCCCGACCCTTCAGGTCTTTACACCCCAGGCGGAGGCAGTTCTTACGATACCAACAACTATTATAAAGTGCGCCTTTCCAGCGGCCTTTTCAACGAACTCTTCAACATTGGTTTGCAGTCAGAATATATCGATGTGAATGCTTGTGCATTAGACAGCCATGAAGGCATCGTTTTGAAAGAACCGTTTGCGCAGCTCGCCGACTCCACGATGATGTATGATGGTTCCGACATCAGCATCCAGTTTGATGGCGAAGTGGCAACGCTTCCCCTTCAGCCCTTTGGATTCTACATCAACGGCCAGCAGGTGATGGTGAAATCCGTTCAAAACGGAAGTTTTGTCAACGGTGTGGTCATGTTCCCGAAGAACAGTTTGGTTGTGACTTACGGCGATGTGCAAAAAGTTGTCAACAGCAAGTCGGCCACGGAAATACGTCTGCAGGGAAGCGTTAGTCCGAACTTTGGTCTGTTTGTTCATTTCTATGATAGCATAGCATACAAGTCCAGCGTATTGGTCGACAGCGGACAGAGCTATCTGCGTTGTAAATTAGAAATGACCGATCTCGACGAAGTACGTCTCGTGTGTGTGCCGCTTTCGCAGGCCGAAGCTGCCAAGTCCCAGCTCAAATACGATGCCAGCTATGGCGTGACAGCCAAAGAAGCGGGTTGGGTGAACATTCCGATGTATGAAGTCTATGGCCAGTTTGCCGTTGTCGGCATAGGATACAGTCATGGAAACGTTGCGTATGAGCAAATCAAGCAGTCTGTTTCGTGCAGATATCCTGACTACAGTGCGGAAATTTCCGAAGGCAATGCCGTAGTCAACAAGGATGGCAAATGGGAAGTGCAGACAGTGTGCTATTTCGGCCCGCACGTGGAAAAGGGCTATGTTGCCTTGGTGGAGAAATATGCAACGGAAGCCGACATCAAAAAGAAATTTGAAGCCGGCACCCTGCCTTCATGCGTGGAAGTGGCCCTTTCTCATACTAATAAATACGAAGAGGTTGTGGTTCCCTATCCTCAGAAAACCGTAGAATATAAGTTAGTTACCTTGGCTGTGGCAGGAGGCGAAGTGGTGAATGTCGAGTGCAAAAAAGATCGAAACGGTAGCGATGCGATTTACGAATGTCCGTCTCGCAATCTCTCCATCAACCTGGCCAGCCATAAGAAGGAAAACAATATTGCCAAGTTGACCTTTGCGTATGACGCCTCTGAATTTGACGGCGCTTACATCGCGCTCCTGACAGACACCCTGCTGCAGGGCAACGTATGGGAAAATGTGGCCCTGGCGCCTTATAAGGTGAAAGTGTCGGGTAAAGACTCTGTCGCAATTGAAGTTCCGAATCCCGTGCCCGGCATTTACTACACGGTGGTCATTGCCGGATGTGACGCAGAAGGCAACATTGTGAAAGACGTCAAGGGAGCGAGATTCTGTCCTGCCGTGTTCGACGACAAGTGGTATTCCTCAATGTCAGAATGGATGGCCGATGGCCGCGATGCCAGTGAATGGCCGCTTTCAAAGAGCGACAGCACATGCGTCATGACCTCCGACGGTTGGTCTGGCTATAAAGGCCGTATGCCCATCTCCTATCGCTATTCATCGCAAACAGGTAAGGGCCAATTCAAACTGAAGAATTTTGAGGGCGAAGGCGAACTCATCATCGACTACGACCCCTTGACTTCCAAATGTCAGGTGCTAAAGCAGAAAGTAACAGTTCATCCGCAATACGGAGATTTGTTTGTTTCTGATGCCGTTCATTACAGAGGAGGAAGCTATGATGAATACCCTTGTACGTATAACAAGCAGACAGGCAAATTCTCCCTTGTTTTGGAATACTTTGTGAACGAAGGAACTTTCGGTAATGCTGAAATAATCATTCAGGTCGACGGATTGGGCAATGGTGTCAGCGCCGCTCCTGCCGTCCGTCAGGGTTACTTGCAAGGTGCAGCAAAACTGAAGAATTTGAAGCTGATTCCCAACAACATGTTGAAGCAGGTTGAGGCTGAATAATGAAAAATTACTTATTTGGGCGTGAGGCATGCAGATGGTGTGTGCCTCACGCTTCTTTTTATTTCGTCAGACGAGGAAGTATGAGAAGTTATCTACTCGCGGCCGCAAGTAGCGCAACCTTCGGCCGCGAGTAGCATTACCCTCGGCCGAGAGTAGCTCTACCAGCGGCCGCGAGTAGATAATTTGTGATTAGGGGACAGGGCACAATCATGCAATAATAGGGGAGAATTTGTCTGCCAATTTAAGGTTGCAAGGAAATGGTCGCGGTAAGTTTGAATGTATGGTAGAAGGCTTTTGGATGGTTATTTCTCTATTGCAAGGATATGTTTTCTTGCCGGTATCGGCAAGAAAATGGGTGTTTTTGGTATGATTTTTGTGGTTTATGCCGCGCTTCACTTAGTTCCCTCCCCGCGCAACAATAAATCCAAGGTTTTTTTCGTTGTCTGAATTATAAAAAGTAAATTTGCAAGTGTAATACAATCAACATTTTAAAAGTTATCTATATGAAGAAAACATTACTGCTATGCTTCTTCTGCCTGCTTGCCATTTCGCAACTGTGGGCGGCAGAAAAGCCGAAGGTAAGCGTCGGCGACGACGTGACATGGTATCTCGTTCAGATGTCGAACGGGAAAGGTGTGCTCACGGCGCAGGGCGACGGCGAAGAAGTGCTTACGGGCATTCCGATGGGACGTGACGCACAATTCTGGAAAATCGAAGGGTCGGCAACGACGGGCTATACCCTCACAAGCCGTTCGGGTCTCACGCTCTATACCACTACGACTAAGCAGGAAGGTATGTTCAAGGCCGGAAAAATGCCTAACGCCAACAAATATTTCGTTTGGCAGACCACGACTAATGCCAACTATTCTGGCGATTTCGTGATTTCGCCGAAGGCTAATCTGGGCGTGTATATGAACCAGTGGGGCGGTGCCGGAACGGGTAAAAAACTCGGACTCTGGAACGATCGCTCTGATGCCAACCAGCCGCTCACCTTCGTGAGCGAGGAGGATTTTGAAAAGATGGGCAAGATGCTCTCTTTGGTGCCTTATCCTGCCAGTGTGACTAAGGGCGACGGCTCTTTGAGCCTCTCGAAAATCGATGGTATCGTGGCAACGGGCGACGCTCCTCTGCGCTATGCCAGCGAATTTGCCAGTCAGGCCAAGCGCACGCTGGGCATCGACCTTCAGGTGAACCCCGCTTCTGCAGTCTGTGCCATATCTATGGTGGCCGACAAGACGCTCGAACACGAGGCTTACCGACTGAACATCAACGCCTCGGGCGTGGAAATCGCTTCGGCCGATAGCACTGGTTTTTTCTATGGTCTGCAAACTCTCAAGCAGTTGCTGCCGGCGGCCATCTATGGCAAGACGTTGCAGAAAAACGACGGATGGACGTTGCCTTACGTGGAAATCGTTGACAAACCCAACCTCGGCCACCGTGGTTTCATGCTTGATGTGGCCCGTCACTTCTTCTCTAAAACAGAAGTGATGCGCGTGCTCGACGTGATGGCTTCTTACAAGATGAACCGTTTTCACTGGCACCTCACCGACGACCAGGGATGGCGCATTGAAATCCCTGAATATCCGCGTTTAACGGAGGTGGGAAGCGTGCGTGCCGGTTCGTTCTCCAATGCTGGTGGCGCTTCGAAATTCTTCGACGACACGGAATATGGTCGCGGCATGTGGTATTCGCTCAACGACTTGCGCGAAATCGTGGCCTATGCCAAGGACCGCAACATTGAAATCATTCCTGAAATCGACCTCCCGGGACACATGGTGGCTGCCGTGGCTGCTTATCCCGAACTGAGTTGCGATCCTTCGAAGTCTTACAGCGTGCGCATCGACGGTGGCATCTCGAAAGACGTGCTCAACATCGGCAAGGACGAAGTGGTTGACTTCCTCAAATGTGTGCTCGGCCACGTGGCAGAGGTGTTCCCTTATCAGTATATTCACCTCGGCGGCGACGAGTGTCCGACAGACCAGTGGGCCAACAATGCCGACTGCCTCCGCCGCGTGAAAGAAAAGGGCCTCTCGGGCGTCAACGAACTCCAGTCGTGGCTCGTTGAAGAACTGGGCCTTTATCTGAAGGAAAAATACGGCAAGGACATCGTGGTTTGGGATGAACTCCTCTCACACTGGAATGCCGACAACAAGGTGAAACCCGTCATCATGGCCTGGAACAACATCAACATGAGTTCCAAGGCTGCCGACAAGGGCTTCAAGAGCATCGTGGTGCCTTACCAGTCGCTCTATCTCGACATGATGCAGGTGCCGATGGCGCAGAGAGACATCAACGAGAAATACCAAGGCGGATGGGGCGACAACTGGGTCAACAGCGTAGAAACCGTCTATAATGTCAACCCCGTGGCTTCGCTCTCAGGACGTGAAGACTTTTGTTTGGGCGTTCAGGGAAATATGTGGACTGAAACGTGCAACGACAGTGTGGAACTCGAATACCAGCTCTTCCCGCGCCTCTTGGCGCTCTCTGAAACGGGATGGTTGCCAGCTGCCAAGAAAAATTGGGTGGGCTTCTATATGCGCCTCCAGACGCAGCGCAGCGTGCTCGACGAAATGGGCGTGACGTATGCCACTCATTATTTCGAGAAACCCGAACAGACGGCGGCGCAAAAGGCCGTTGAAGAGGCTGAGGAAATCATCGCTGCCGCTGGCGATTACGTTGGTCTGCCTGCAGCCGACAAGAAAACGGCAATGACGGAGGCACTCAGCGATTTGAAGGGCGACATGGAGAATGCCGACAAACTCGCTGCCCTGACAGCGTCTGTTGGCCAATATAAGAAGGCTGACATCACGATGCCGGAAGAGGGAAAATATTATCAGATTCTCTCTGCTTCCACTTACTACAAGGCAAAGTATGAAGGTTCATCGCTCTATGCCAGCGACAACAACGTGCGCTTCCACTATACGAAGCAATATGAACCAGAAGAAATCTGGCAGTTTGAAGCCGTGACGGGTGGCTATAAGGTGAAGAACGTCATCACGGGTAAGGCTTTGACCATGCCGGCGGGCAATGCCGAAAACATGACGCTGACGGCAAACGGCAGTGTGATGAAAATTGCGCTCGCCACTAAAGCCAGCGGACAGTACACTTACATTCCTGCCGTGCTCAACATTTCCTCTGGCGGCAAATACCTCACGGCCGACTGCACAGGCTATGCCAAGAGCGGCACTGACGCTGCGCTCTGCTATCAGGGCACATGGCGCATTGTTGAGGTGAAAGATTTCACCTTCATGCTCAAGCACCTCGTTGAGAAATGTGAAACCGTTTTGCACAACGCAAAACCGGGCGAGATGGGCGAACCGACAGAAGCGGCCCTCAACTTGCTCAGCGATGAAATCATCGCGCCGGCCAAGGCATTGATTGGTAAGGGCGCTGTTTCGCGCAGCGAATACGACAAATTCCTCGCGCTCTACGCACAGTTTGTGGCCATGCCACGCACCTCTGTGCTCGACGCGCTGGATGAAGGTTACTACTATAACCTGCGTAACGCCTATTTCACCAACTATCTGGCCATGGCTTCCACTTCCAACACGGTGCAGCCTCGCACGATGAGCAACAATACCGATGCTTATCAATGGCGCATCCGCAAGAATGCCGATGGCACGGTGAGCATCTTCAGCAAGGTGGGTGACAAACCGGCCTATCCAGCTTCTGATGCCGAGACCAAGAACATCCTCTTGGGCAAGGAATATTCATGGAAACTCGATCAGCACACTTGCGACGAGGGTAAGACGGGCATCCGCATCATCTCAGCCTCTGGTGCTTACAGTTGGTATGTCAATGCCAGCAGCTGGGCCAACAATGTCATCCTCAAGCCCATTGCATGGGGTGCCAGCATCTGGACATTTGAGAAACTCAACATCTCAACGTCCATCAACAATGTCAACACTTCTTCTGCCGCTTCTTCCAACGTCTATTACGACCTTCAGGGAAGACAGTTGCACCAGCCCGTGCAGCATGGCGTTTACATCAACGGAAACGGAGAAAAGGTGATTCGCTAAATGATATGTAATGGCGTTCTTGAAATCCCTTTCAGTACGCCTAAAATATAAACATGGAGACCAAACAGCCCTGAGCGTTTGGTCTCCATGTTTTTTGTCGTGGGGAAAGGCTGTCTAAAAAAGTTTTTGTGGAAATTTTATTTTGTGGTTTCAATATTTGTATATAGCTTTGCAAGTATAAACTTCATTATATTGAATGTTATATGGGAGAATAAGCCGTAAATATCATTATAATGATAATAAAAATATGTGCAAATGGCAGACTTTTATGAATATTCAACACCAGAACTTGTGCGCTTGCTTGGAACGCGCTTCAAGGAGTATAGGATGCGCTGCAACCTCACTCAAAGAGAAGTTGCCGAACAGTCGGGTGTAGGTCTGACGACAATACATAAATTCGAGAACGGAACAGCAGGCAATGTCTCATTGTCTACATTCATTCTCTTGCTGAAAGTTGTGGGCCAGATTGATGCACTGGATGAAGTGCTTCCCGAATTGCCAGAGTCACCCTATCTGGTGCGTAAGGACGAAAAGAAAGCACAACGCATTCGCCACTCTAAATAACCCATGAATATAGGCAACTACCACCTGTATGCTGATATTGACGACGTGGAGCGTAAATTTGTAATTGGTAAGAAAAAAGAAAAATTTTCGTATATTAAGCAGACTGGCGTTGCGAATATTTCAAATGGCGAGCTGACCAAAATGGCTGAGAAATATTTTAAACTTTAGAAGTTTTACCGGATAGCAATAGTATTTTTTCGCAAAAACAAAGATAACCAAAAGGGCTGACACCTCGTGAGAAGTGTCAGCCCAAATTTGTTTTGTTTGAAAAAAATAACCGGACAGCAATATTTTTTTTTAGAGAAAAAAGGAAAAATACTTCATGCCTTTCGCATCTCTGAGCGCGAAGGGCAAGCTCTTCTGACGGCACAGGAGCGTGTTGCAGGTTGTTCCGACAACGTCCGCCGGATTTTCGCGCACGCTGGATGCTTGCAAAAACATGGCTTTGTCGCTTATTATGAACCGACCGCCCCTTCTGCATTTTCGATAAATCCGCTATAATCCGCTACTTTCGCTATAAAATCTCGTCATTTTTGACGGATTCAAAACGGTTTTCCGCTATAATAAATGACGAGTTCGTCATAAATCCGTTAAAATTCGCTATAACATATTCTCTATGATAGAGGCATGGTAAACCAGGTTTTTCCTTCTGCTCTTATTAAACACTCTTTACTCATATTCTTCAGCAGATCTCCGAGCATACGAATTTTTTGCTCTTCCGTCTTGTTCTGCGGAAGAACATCCTTCAGATATTCGTATATACTATCTCGCTTGGCACCTTCATCGCCTGCATTGCTGAGATATTGAAGAATCATTTGACGCAATTTCTCCTTATGCAATCCTTTTGTTTTTGTGTAAGAAGGCAGTTGGTGAGTGTTCTTGGCAATGCTTAGAGAAATGTTGTAATTCGGAGCCTCGCCTTCAATCAGTCCACGTTTGAGCAAGTCTTGTGCAACATCTTCATGAATGGTCCTGCC
>ULXH01001194.1_pt1 | contig 15096 bp, 10 predicted proteins | sample 1961101 | NCBI WGS metagenome assembly ULXH01 (sample SAMEA4835833, study PRJEB28245) | human gut metagenome | biome: gut microbiome; material: fecal sample | place: Denmark | collected 2008 | reverse complement strand
TTCCCCGCCTCTGAATACCTTTTGTACACTTGAAATATTACCGAGGCTTTCGCCGTAGTTGCTTGTCATATTTGCGATTACAGTTAATGTTAATGCTTTATTTTTCATAATAAAATCTCCTTTATATTAGTTATTTTTTGAGCTTACTTCAATTAATGCGCTTGCAAAAGCAAATGCAAGATCTTTATTTTCTTCCGCATTTTCAAGAAATGTATAGAAAAATGAAAATTCCATTCCGACATAAGCAGACAAACTAAGTATAATCTCTTTTGCTCTGTCGTAATCATGTGCGCAAAGAGCACTGATTATTTTTTGCTTATATGAATTAATTTTATTACTGCTTTTCATTTCAATTAGTTTTTTGGAAGTTAAAAATCCACAACTTTTTGCTGACTTAATTTCATCCATAATATCATTTCCTTTCCAAGATACATTTATGTCTATTAGCATATCGGTTCTGCTTTTTATATAGCCTTTAACGGCATTATCATCAAAATAAAACTTAAGCATCATTAAAATTACATCGTCAAGCAACACATTGTTAAGGCAACGCATATAAACTTCTTTCTCAAGATTAAACCAATAATCATCATTGATTTTTTTGACAAAGTTTAATGATTTTCCCGATAATTCTCTTAACTTTTTTAATCTTTCAAGTCGTACAAAGAATGTTTCGTAATAAGCCTTATCTTGAGATTTTGATATAATTTCAACATCATAGCTTATATAATCCTTTGAGTTTTGCAAAACAAGCATTAGTTTGTTTTTGTCGTCTTTATTTTCTGTACTGCTAAGTTGATTTGAAAAAGCATAGTTTGTTTGAGTTAAAGACTTAACAGAAAAATTGTTATTCACAAAATAAGTTTCTCTCATATCTGAATTTGAAAAAGCAAACGGTATAAAATCAAATTCTAAAATATCATTGCTCTCAAAACTTTCCTTTGAAAAACAAAAGCCGAGATTACTTGTTTTTCTGTCTTTGTCAACATTGTAGCCTCTAAGTCTGCAAGTGCTGTTATCTTCGGTAAAAATAAGTCGTTCATTGCAGTAATTCTTATAAAGGTTATTGCCGTTTTTAAAGATATTCTTTATAATTTCCGCCCTGTTTTCTTCAATGGTTGAAATAAAAATATCTTTATTTGTTCCATCAAATTTTATTTTGTCAAATAGCCCTTTAAGAACTGTTTTGCTCTTAACAAGGTCGTTTACCAATTTAATTTGTTCTTCACTGAATTTTTGACTTTCGAGAATGTTTAAAATATTTTTGTGAGTCATATATTTTTCAAAATAGTTCTCTGCAAACTCAAGATATTTTTCTTCTGTTATATCTTCACTTTTGTAAATAATACCGTCAAAGCCGTGGATATAATTATCGGGCTTTTCTTCAACATCATAGAGGACTTTGTAAACAATTCCAAAGTAATCAAAATATTTACATAAACCGACAACGGCTGCTGCAAACCTCCAATCGGTAGGCTGCAGCAAAGTGTCATAATCAAAGTAATCAATCTTTGTTTTCATTAATTCGGTTCACCTCCCTCCGATAAAAGCTCGGCAAAGCCAAATCCTGCGGATTTTCGTGAACCTATACCGCTTTTCAGCAGATAATTAATAACCGATTTATCGGCATTAATACTAAAACTGCCTAAACTGCATTCAATGTAGTTTTTATAGTGATAAACCACTGTTTTTTTTGCGTTTAACGGTTTAATTTCAAAGTTTGAAATTAACTTTTCATCAAAACCGCTTTCAACAAGCTGCTCTTTAATTACCTGTTTTGCAATCTCCGTAAAATCCGGATTAGCAACCGAAATATACTTATCCGAATTATTCTCGGCTTTATGTAATCTGATACACAAAGGGCTAAGCATTTTCACAACAGCGGATGATGAAGTAACATTTTTTTCCGGCACAAGATTAACACTGACAAGTTTCATTTCGTTTCCGAGCGGAGCGGGAATCGGCTTGTCCTTTTGCTTTATAAAAGCAGACATAAAAATACATCCCGTATTATAGTCAGCCGTTGAAAAAGTAATGTTTAGTTGATTTTTCCCGAGTTGAATTTCCGTTTTAGAAAACTTCGGCATAGGCAGATTCACCGCAAAAGTAAAATTTCTGCGTTCCGGTGTAAAATAATATTTTTCATAATATTTTCCCTCGGCAATATCTGACAGTGACCGTTTAAAAAACGAAAGCATAATTCGTCGATAATCAATCGGCAGCTTATTGTTTTGCAAATAAAATCGCAATAAGATTTTCATATTTACCTCCATTTATTATTTTAATAGTATTAGATTTCGTTATTAGAGTTATGATATTTCACAACTCTAATTACAGTATAGCGTTCACAATTTTGTTTGTCAATACCTAATATATATTTTCTAAGAAAATTTTTTTATAAATAAGCTTATAAATACATTTATTTTTATAAATTTAGTACATTTGATATTTACAATTAATTATGATATAATTTAATAAATCTTTCCAAAATGGATTTTAAATAATATTTATTTACACCACTTTTTAATCTATCCAAATTGGATTTTGTCTTTACCATACTTTTTTGTCAAGGTGAACCCGTGGTATTTCTCGTTTTTTCCTCAAAAATCCGAACTTCACTTTGGCAATTTAGGACCAGCTTTACCATATTATAACATTTTCACTGTACCATAATCCGTACTTTGAATTTGATTTATAAAAAAGATAAAAGATAAAAGGCTCTCGATAAAAATTCGAGGGCCTTTGCTTTTTAAAATCATTTTTCCTTATATATGTTGGAGTAATGTCTATAAATTATGATTCACCGGAATATTTTGCACGGCAATTATAAATGTTTGGTCAAACTTTTATAATTATGACGGTAGGGTAAACAAAATTTATCTCCATTTTTAAATATTTAAATCATTCTATGCTTTTTCCATCTGCCTGACAAATACCTTGCAAGATATGCTGCAGCACGAGCATACCAATCAACAAACATACCGAACCATACACCTAAAACGCCCATATCAAGAACCATAACAAGTATATAACTGCAAACTATTCTGAATATCCACATTGAAATCATACTTACACCGAGTGAAAAGTTTACATCTGTACACTTGCACAATTTGAGATATATTTCTTTGTACATTCTAACATAATAAATGCATTTATTTAAATATATAGATATATTTTTAGTATATTATAACAATTAAAAATTAGCCGCTTGTATATATAATACTATTTAAGATATTATATTATAATTTTTTATAAATGTGGTTTTAAATCAAAGTTAATATTCACTAACTTCAATATTTGGCATTTTCTGCTATTTTTCCGTGTTACCAACATTTTATAATTGATTATCAAAGATATAATAAGTTATTCTTCGGTAAAAATTATAAGTAAGTAATTTGTATAAATGATATTATATATCTTGATGTATGTTAAAATTATAATCATCGTTAAACTTAGAGTTTAATATAAAACAGTTAAAATTTTCTTAAAAATTTTTATAATCTGAAATTAACGCTTGACAAATATTATCTGTAATGATATAATAATATTTGTTACATAGATAAGCGGATGTAGTTTAGTGGTAGAACTTCAGCCTTCCAAGCTGATCGTGTGGGTTCGATTCCCATCATCCGCTCCACAAAAGGTGCTGTAAAGAAACAGCATATTAAAAAGCCGAGATTCACGAAAAAGTGAGTCTCGGTGTTTTTTTACTTGCATTGCTGAATATTGTATCCGGGCAATAATCGGTCGTTACCCTTATTTGCATTGGCAGTTATCTTTGTTCCGTCGATGTAGATATGCGACATATCCTGCTTTCCTTAACAGCAAGGTGTTTATTTAGATCAATATGATGAAAAACCTCGTTAAATGTATATACCGGATCAGAAATTTCTATTATTTTTCCAATTTCCGGTTATAATTTTAATTGATACGGTGTATAATGCACCTTGTTGATGTGGTTTTTCATTGATAGTAAATTATATCACAAAAACGACTGCATTCCTACCTTTCGGTTAGAATGCAGTCATTTTTTATTTGGGCTGTTTTTTACAGCTCCTTTTCTTAACGGTCGCCTTCAAGTCCCGTTATTAATTTACTTGTAAAACAAAAAAACAGATTAACAAAAGCTAATCTGTTTTATGGTGCGAATGTTCATATAGGATTTGGCAAAATACAGTTTTACCGATAGTCGAACATCATATTCAAACAATAATCCACACATTAGCAATTTTACTTTGTTTTTCGTATAATGAACTTACTGAAATCAAGGAGGTTTTAATATGAAAACAATTTTTGAAAATAACGGCGGCGCTTATACGCAGGTCGGCGATTATTTATTGCCTAATCTTTCGTTGCCGGCGGAAGAAAAAGAAACAAATATCGGCGTTTGGGCAATGAGGCATAAACGATATTTGAAGCAAAGTCATAAGGTGCGTTACTACAATTTGCTGACAAGCGGTAAGCTCGATTTATATCTTGCTGACATCGAAGAACAGGCTCAAAATCTTTTTTCTCGGTTGGTAAAAGACATTGCCGAAAAAGAAAATGTTACAGAAAAATTGAAATCGGATAACGCAATGTTATGGGTGCAAAAGATGAACAATATCCGCAATCGAGCAACGGAAATTGTGAACGAGCAAGTAATATATAACTAAAAACAAGGCACAACTTACGGAGAAAAATCCAGTAGGCTGTGCCTTAATTTCATTTGTTCGATTAAAATGTATAATCTTAGCAAGCAGACCATTTGGATATCCAAACGGTAGCTTGCCCGCTTTTTGCACAATCTCAGCGAGCAGACCAATTAAGGACAGGTTGTCCAAATCGGTTGCTTTCGCTTTGTTGTGAAACAAGCTGTGTGTTCGGACAGCTACACTACCAAACACCTCGTTAGGGACGCCCTAAGGCCTACACAAACAAAAACATTTAATAACTATTACTGAATTTCTCTTATAAGACCTTCAATAATATTTCTGGCGTATTTTCGCTGCAATTTGCTGTGGTATGCTTGGTTATAATAGTTCCTGAGACAATTATAGCATGATGTGTTTTCATCACAACACGGTTGAGACACCTTATCATGAGCAAATTTAAGTGAATCTATCACAGCATCTTTACTTGTTAGACGTTTAACATGACCCGCACCGCCGGGAACATTATCATAGATTAAAACATCATAACTATGTAAATCTAAATTCGGTTCAATTATTCCGTCAATATCATTTCTGTCTACTTCTAATGCATTGCTTATACCTTCAAGGAATGCATACATAAAGGATAAAGCAGCCGCATAATCCCATGCTGTGGATGATGACAAAGACGGTATTTTAAAACGAGCAACATCGGTTTGAAAACGATGTCCTAATTTTATCTGTTCTAATTCCTCGAAACTACAATCAAATTGTCTATAATTCTTATGTTTGCGTGATGTTATCATAGATGTAGTATTTCCTTTAATGATTTCACTATATCCACATTCCGGACACATATAAAAAGCTGATTTGTTCATTATAAGTAATTCGTCATTTGTACTGGTTTCTATTTCGATGGTATCACCAATGTGGATATGAACATCATCTTTTATTCCTCCGCCTATATAGGATATTTCGCCGGAATACGAGCGCTTCGGTTTCATTCTTGTGCTTTCTTTTGTGTCTCCTGTTTTAAAGCCATATATCGGCTCTATATAAAATTCAGCTTTTTCAGCTTTGAGAGATTGACCACAGTATTTACACTCGTCAATAGTTCTTTCGCTAACAAAAACATTTACTTTCTTACAGTTTGGACAAACACAAAAATAATGCTTTGGAAATTGTTCACTCTTGGGTAATGTAATATACTTTGAAGTATATTTTTTCTTGTCAACAATTATTTCTGAATCAGGTGCATATTCTGAAATTGCAATTTTGAGATCTCTACTTAAATCATATTTTGTGTCAATTTTGCCTTTTTGATTGTAAATTTGAAGTTCAACCAAATCTACAGGAAAACCGTATTTGGGTATTACGCTATACTTTGACAGAGAACTGATCATATCCAATTTATGTAATTTTTCAATTTGTGTTTTATAATAGTCTGCTTCTTTATAGTTTTCTTCTCTTAACGCTTCCTCCTGAGCTTTTTTATATTCATCTACAGTTTCTTTTATCGCATCTGCAAAGTGTTGTAATTTTTCATCGTTTCCACCCATATCATCAAACCATTTAAAATTATGATATTCGGCATATTGTTGACCAGGAAGAACCCGTTCATTTATATATCGATTTAAATCGCTTGGACGGCTTGATATAAATTCGTTGAAGCATTCAATTCCTTCTCCGAAGACGAATTCGTCGATATTTTTAAAATAATTTGGATGTTTACGGAAGAAAAATCCCAAACAAGCAGCCATAAGATGCCTCAATATGATCTTGTGGTTAACTACATTAAAATATGGCGGTTTGATTACGCCGCTAATCATTTTCTCGGGTTCGCAGAAATATGTATAATCATGTGAACTTGTTCCGCAATAGGTAAGGATATATGCCGCACTATCCTTTCTTCGTCCTGCACGACCTGCTCTTTGAACATAGTTTGCCGGTAGTGGCGGGACATTTCTCAAAAATACAGTTTCCAAATTGCCAATATCAATTCCCATTTCAAATGTTGTTGAACAAGAAAGAATATTAATTTTTTTATTCTTAAAATTTTGTTGATATTGTTTTGCTATTTTGCGCTCGAGCTGAGCCGTGTGTTCTTTAATTACAATACTTTCAATTTTTTTATTTTTGTACTGATTTCTATAATAATTTGAAGCTAATATTTCATCCGGATTTATTTCTCTGAGTTCACCGTCGCACTTGTCATGAACGCATTTTCCATGTACATTGTACGGAGTAAGCCTTTTGCATTTTGAGCAGATGTAATACGGTGATGTTTTATAGTTTTTTACGATATACTTGCTTACATTTATTTGATACCATTCTTTAGAATTATGCTTCTTTAGAATACCACCTTCTACAGCCAAATTATTAAATATTACATGCAAAATTTCTTTTGCAGTTCCTTCGTCACATTCACAAACCTTTTGGACATAGCGAACAACCATATTGTCTTTTGCTTTGACAGGTAAGAAGCTCCTCACGTTGTTCAATGCTCTTGGACATTCATACATTATATAATTGTCAAAGCGCCTATAATCCAAACTTTCTCTTTTTTCTTCCGGACTAAGAGAAGATTTAACGTAATCAATAGCCGGAGTGGTTTTGAATATGCCGAGCACCACTTGCATTATATTTTCTAAGTCTTTTTTTGTAATATGATATTGACCAAATTCAGCGGCGACATCATCTTCGGAAACTTGTGAAAATATATCACTTAAATCTAAGTCGAAATAATATAACCCCAATCCTTCACTGTCATAAGAACCATCGACTTTTAATAGATCTACAAGAACAGAAATCCACGCATTCTTATTTGCTTCCATATCGTTTGGAAACAAATCTTGTTCTTTAATCATTTTTGATAATCGGGCTACTAATTCGTCAACTGTTATATTTTTATAATTGTTTTCCTTTATGATTTCCCAAATCAGTCTTTTTTGTAACATTCTTGTATGGTTAGAATCAAAAAATGTTGCAAAAAAGCTTGCTTGCTGGCGGCTGTCAGAAAAAGCTAAAAATTGTTTGATGTTATTTTTGCTGTTTTCGGTTACCGATTTATCTTTGATTTTCAAAGATATTTTTGGTGCTTTTTTTGCTTGTATTTCACAGTCATCAATAGCCTCATAAAGAGTTTGAGCTATCAACGCAGTACCTTCGTCCTTTCCAAGACTAAGGCTTTTTACTATTCCCGAATGACTTTTGTGACCGCAGCAAGGGCATTGATTGATATTATTATAAACAATCTCATTTCCATCATCGTTCGTTTGAGTTACTCGATAAATTGAACGAATAAAATTCTTATCACAGGAACACGGTCTTGCGTTCAAGTTGTTTGCTATATGAATCGCTCCGCATTTTGAACAAACTTTGAATTCCTCCAGAGCATTGCTATCAATTTCGGAATCTGTAATATTGTCCATTAAAAAATAATCTAAGCTGACTGATTCATTGTTTCCATAATTCTCATATATGTCGATTTCTTTATTTTGTATGAGATAGTCTATTCCATCAGAAGAGTTTATATAAATTTTCCCAATAATATAAGGAGAACTGCAATAACGACAGTTACCCAATTCAAAAGCCTTAAAACCATCAATTATATTTGTCTTTGTTAAACTTAAATTGGGGTTTTCTCCTAAAGTTACATAAGCACCCGACAAAGGGCGAACGAATGAATGATATTTTAAATCGAATAAACCAATCCCATTTTTTTCAGATTGGTTGATTAGATCTATTAAATCCACAAGTTGTGCTGACGATAACGTGCCGTTAAATTCTTTGAGAATTGTGTTAACAGCTTTACTTCCGTTTTTTAATGATTTATATAAATCGTATACATGTCTATCATGAACCAGTAATTCATATAAATATTCATGTATGTCAGCAGTTTCTATATTACAATATGTGGATGCCACTTTTGCAATGGCATTCAAATCATTTTTAGCATTTTTAATAAGCTGATAGTCAGAGCCTGATATTGTATATTTTACAAGATCCTCTCTAAGAGGTATTCTCTTTGAAAATATAATGTCTTGGATGCTAAAGTCAGAAGATGTTAAATTATGGGCGAACTCAATAATTTCATTTTCTGATTTACCCTTTTTACCCAATGTTGCACTCGTAAGAATAAAGCGAGGTTTTTTCGGTGCGAAACCAGTGAGTCTTCGCATAAGAAGGGACAATTCTATCCCTAATGCACCATGATATGTATGGGCTTCGTCTAATATAACAAATTTCCAATTGCTTAATCTTTCAGGCGTAAAAATTGCATAGTCATTAGGCCTAATCAACAAGTATTCCAACATTGAGTAATTTGTAAACAATAAATGCGGTGGATTATTACGAATTTCTTCTCGTGAAATAAGCTCGTTTTCAGGTATAACAATATTATTTTCTTCAGCATGTTTTACTCGATAGTTTTTCGAGACGGTTTCTTCAGTGTCACCTGTAAAAAAGCCATATGTTATATCAGGAAAATCAGCAAGTATTTTTCTTACTCGTTCTATTTGGTCATTAAGAAGTGCATTCATAGGATATAAGAATATTGCTCTTATTCCAATTTCTTGTTTTCCTATTTCTATATCGTTCGTAAGTTCATTTAATATAGGCAAGAGAAAGCTTTCTGTTTTTCCCGACCCTGTACCGGTTGTAATAACTGCATTATGACCGGAGCAAATATGACGAATGGCCTCTTCTTGGTGAGAATATAATGGTCGTTCAAAGTCAATGTCACCGAGTTTTTTGAAAGTTTGGCATACAATGCCTTCACTGATTAGCTCATTTAAATTCTTACCTCGTTTGAAAGGAAGATTCAAGTCAACATACGGACCTTTGAATAAGTCCTCATCATCCAACTGCTTTTCGAACAAAGATTGAAGATGGTCTGACTCAAATTGAAAAGAAGACCTTAGATATTCCTTGTATCGGTTATTGATATATTCCGAACGTTCAATCGGATTTCTTTTACTCATAATTTTTCTCCTCATGTACTGCTATACTATATGAAAAAATGTCTATGGCGGCACTGTCATCCATAGTGTTTTTTATTCCGTGATGTTCAAAATCCATAAGTAGACCATCTCCGTCTTTTGTAACAGAAAGCTCAATTATTCCATCTATTACATCACTGCTCATTTCAACCTCAACAGGATTTATGTTGTCAAGCATATATGCTCCCCTAAGTGTTTTTGCATAAACTTCCCCAATAAAATTATCATTATTGATCATATTCACAAATTTTATATATGTAGTATTGAAAGAATATTTTTTTCTGACGAAAATCCCTTGTATTAGTTGATCAAAATACACATCTTTAATTTTAAATGCTCGTCCGATAAAATCTTCTCTGGCATATATTGTTTGTTTATAAGTTGCAAGAGCTTTATCTTTTTTTAATGTAAGCCCTTTTTCTTTCTCATAGAATGTTATTGTGTATTCTACAAATGACATTAAATTCTCAACTTGAATTGTTACATTGTTTTTTACAAATTGACTTTGATAGACATCTCTATTATCAGCAGTAATCGTAAAAAAGACATTTCCTTTTCCGTGAAATTTTGGCGTAATGTCAAGAGACTTACTGTTGGTATTGTATATAATCGATGTTTTATTTGTGTCTATTATACATTTGTTATAACACCATAATGCATTTTTAGCTATACCATTAACTAAAAAGAGAATAGATATATAATCATAATTTGTTTTATACGAATTTAAAAATCCCACTTTAACACGGTGATATATAGCACCGGTTTCAAATTTAGGCGTTTCGTCAATATACATGCCGGTAGAAGTAAGCATTGATATAGCATCATATTTGAAATTATAAATTTCTATAACACTGTCAGGTCTAATGTCGCCAATCCAAATATCATCCTTAAATGACAGCCATTGACCGCCGTCGATTCTATACATATCCATCTCAAGCGGAATAAAATAGTTGTATTTTTTGTCATCATAAGTGATACACAACCAGTTATCATTAAAATCTGAAATAGTAATTTCTTTTAAAATAGATTCGGACATTAAAGAAGACCCTACATATACCAAATATGATTCTGCATCTATTTTATCAACTTCTGCTTCTAATTCATTATCAATTGCAAAATGACACTCAAAAATTTTATTTCTTTTTCCGTTAGCCCACCCATATATCTCGGACATATATACACCGGGTGACATGTCTTCTATGTTAACAGATAATTTTGAGCTTGTTTCACCTTTTATAATGTTCTGTTTAAATTCCTCCTGTTTTTGAATTTGACCATTAACTATAAAATCGAATCTTGAATATTTATTCTCGCATTCGAATTTCAAAGATTTTACTTGTCTATAAACGGGAATTTTTCTATCACTGCCTTCTTCTGTAAGAAAATGGTTATCATATAACTCGCCTATAACACCAGGTTTTAATAGTGATGAAAAATTAAATACAACATCGCCAATTGTGATTGCATCTCCGGCTTTTACTATTTTATGACTAAGATAAAAGTCATTATCAGAGTCTTTTATACAAAACGTTGCTACTCCGGAATAGTCTGTATTGTTCTTGATTTCATTTCCGTTTTCATCAAAAACAAAATAATCTCTAAAAAGCTGATTTTTGCTGCTATAAATCACATCTTGGTTTGACATAAGCATATACGTAATTTCGCCAAAAGGATTATTTAAGCGTATCTTACTCGGAGTCACTCGGTATCCACCTATAATTTCTCTAATATCCGGCGAATAGTTAGAATAAATTTCTTCATCACCGTTTTTTAAAATAATATAAATATCTCTGTAATCATAGATGGCTTTAATTCTGTGAATTGGTGGTACCATATAAATTTCGTTATTTGCTAAAATATATATCGGCTCCCAGCGTGAGCGGAAATCAGAACTTTTACGAATCTTGTTTTTCTCTTTTTTCTCTTTAATTTTAGAAGTCCATTTTTCATAACCTAATTTTAAGTAAGGATTTTTAACAATAAATTCGTTGCCCCACACTCGTTTGTCGATAATTTCAGCAACTTTCATGCTTAACTCAATTACATTGTTAGTATCGTTTGAATTTGTTATTAGTTGTTTTGTTGACTTAATTAGTTTGTACGATTTTTTCGTGACATTAATTTGAATATCGTCATCATCTAAAAGCATATTTGAGCGCAAACTATCGAATATAAATTTGAAATCTTCATACAGTTCCTCCTTATCATCGGAAATGCTATATTCTAGATTTAATTTGTAAATATCATAAATGAAATCAAAAAACGACGGCAAAAACGCATTTGGAACAATTGCGTTTGTTAAAACAGTATTGATTATGCGTGAGTTGCTTTTAATATCATTTTCAGTTCTGAACTTGCTCAAAATTGAACGAATTCTTCCTTCTATCTTTTGCGAAGAAAATTCCTCATATAACGAGGCATAGACACAGCTGACATGGTCATAAAAATTGCCATCATAATACATCATAGCAATTAAAACCAGTGAAATAAATATAATTTCCGAACCGGATGCATATGTATCGGAATGCGAGGCTAAATCATTATATAATTTTTCTTCTGCTTGTCGGTGAATTTCGTCAATTATATCAGTTGCATTTGGATCATCTAATAAATTCATCAATTCCAATCCAATATTGACTCTTTCATTTACTTGGTTTTTGAGGTGTTTGATTTTAATTTGGACATGATTATCAATACTATCTGTATATTTATCAAATAACATATAATCACACTTCCTCCCCGTTAAGCTATGTTGATGTCAATTTGCGAAAAGATGTTAATTATTATTTATATACTTATATAGTCATTATAATATAATATTTGACTTTTTTCAATGTTCTACACCAACAGGTAAGTTTATTAAGGTCTTAGGGTGTCCCTAAAGAGCAAAATTACCGTTTGGATATACAAATGGTCTGCTCGCTAAGATTGAACATTCGATATTGGATTCTCATCACCAATAATCTTTACAAATAAAAATCAAGGCACAGCTTACGGAGAAAAATCCGTTGGCTGTGTCTTTTTCTTTTTGCCTATTAAAATTGAATACCAAATTCAAACTAACTTTTCCCCTTCGATTTGATAAATCGGAGGGATTTTTTTATTTTCGGAAACTTTTTCTCTTCGGAGGGGTACAAAACGGCTCTCCCGGTTTAAACAAGTGAGTGGGTAAATAAAATTTTTTGAAAATTAGAAAAATGGGTGTGCATTTCGGCACCCTTTGTCCAAATGAGTAGAGGGGTAAATGTTAAAAAATATAAATTTTTCAAAAACACCCCCCAAAAAAGCGTTCTCGGTTCTAACAAGTGAAGGGGTAATAAAAAAATATTGGTCAAAGGGTTAATTTTTGATCGTTTTCGTTGCCTACCAAGTGAGAGGTGAAAATTTATTTGCAAATAGGGGGTGCAAAATGCCTCTCCCGGTTCAAACAAGTGAAGGGAGTTTTTACAATGCCGAGATTATCAAAGAAAGCAAAACAAGAATGGAATTTTTTCATAAATCCCGAAACGGGCAGAAGAACATACAACAGCCTTTGTCTTAAATGCAAAAACAAATGCAAGCAAAGCCACAAAGCAATCGTTGTTTTTTGTCCGAAATACAAATCAAAAAGAGGTGCAAAAAGCATTAAAAATCGCCGTGAATATGACGACAGCGGTTAATTTGATATAGCGATACTTGTTTTCAATAAAATGTCGATACAAAAGAAAAAATTACCGATTTCGGCACCTTTTTAATACAAAAACAAGAAGTGTAAAGCAAAGATAAATCGGTGATTAAAACCAAAACGGAGAGTAGCCATATAAATATATAAATAAATATATAGCTTTTACTTTCCGATAAAGAGAATTTATTAAGAAGGGATATATTATGATTCAAAACAAAGTTTACACAAGAGAAGAAATGAGAGAGGAACACATCATTACCTCCGACTACAAATTTATTGACAAAGAGGGCGAATACTTCGCAAAGTTGATAATGCGAGCAGAGGCAAGCCGAAATATGATGCGACTTTTTCTTCGGCTAAGTGACGGAAGAAAAATAATCACACCTGTATTTTGGTGGCAGAGTTATCTTGGATTTTACGAGATAGATAACGGAACAAACTTAAGATTGATTTATGAGAAAAACCATAAGGGTATTTCCCTCAAAAAAGTTGAAATATTAAAGGAGGCAGAAAAATGATAAAAAACATAAGTATAGATTTGCTTGTTCCCTTTGAAAATCATCCGTTTAAGAAAAGAAGCGGAATTGAGCAACAAGAATTAACAGAAAGCATAAAAGAAAACGGATTGCTTGAACCGATAATAGTTCGTTCTTTTCCGGCGGGTAAATATGAAATTATCAGCGGACACAGACGAGTTGAGGCGTGCAAGGAATTGGGGATAACCGAAGTACCCGCAATAATCGAAGAACTCACAAAAGACGAGGCGATTGTGCAAATGGTGGATTCAAACATACACCGTGAACATATTTTACCGAGTGAAAAAGCTTTTGCATACAAAATGAAATCAGAGGCTTTGAAACATCAAGGTAAAACTTATGGACAAGTTGTCCACAAGTCAAGAGATAACATATCCGATACCGAAAGCGGCAGAAATGTTCAGCGATATATCCGCTTAACATACTTAATACCCGAATTACTTAAACTTGTTGATGAAGAAAGGATAGCCTTTACTCCTGCGGTTGAACTTTCATATCTGTCGGAATATGAACAACAAATATTACTTGAACAAATCGAATTTACTGACGCAACACCGTCATTATCACAGGCACAGCGATTAAGAAAATTCAGTAAAGACGGCAACTTTTTCGTCGATACGGTTTTAGCCGTTCTCAATGAAGAAAAGCCAAATCAAAAAGAGCAAGTGCGAATATCCGTAGATAAGTTGCGAAATGTCTTGCCAAAAGGGTTGGATAAACAAAAGACCGAAGATTTCATAATTAAAGCTTGCGATCATTACAGAAAATATTTAATCCGACAGCGTGAGAGGGAGAGATGATATGAAAAAGCAAATAGTAAATTTCAGCTTGGGTACAGGCGAATATATGATAAACGGAGTAAGATATATCGTTTGCGGTAAATTTGAGGATTTTAACATTAAAAAATATAGCGACAGCAATCATTTGAATAACAGATTGAAAAAATATCTCACGGGCGATTTCGCAGAATTGTCTGTTGATAGCATCAATGATAAAATGACAGATGAATATGATTGTTCGACTGTCGGAAAGGAGGATTAAATGCAGTCGAAAAACAAAAATCAAATAGGGATAACAGCTCTTTATTGTCGTTTGTCCCGTGATGACGGAACGGAAAGCGAGAGTAACTCCATAGGCAATCAAAAGAAGCTGTTATCACAAAAAGCAAAAGAAATGGGCTTAACGGATACAAAATATTATGTGGATGACGGATATACCGGAACAAATTTTGTTGAGGTAAGATAACGATACCTTTTTTGCAGAGG
>ULXH01045086.1_pt1 | contig 15097 bp, 8 predicted proteins | sample 1961101 | NCBI WGS metagenome assembly ULXH01 (sample SAMEA4835833, study PRJEB28245) | human gut metagenome | biome: gut microbiome; material: fecal sample | place: Denmark | collected 2008 | reverse complement strand
GAGCTACGCTGAGGGCTAAAGGAGCTACCGACGCACAAGCGGTGGCATACTTGCAACCCATCGTAATAGATACGCATATCCTGAACAACCCATGGATGAACTACTCGGTATACCTCTGTAATACACTGGTGCCGGGTATGCTTATGATTCTGATGCTGCTTACTACCGTATATACATTAGGTACCGAGCTGAAAGAGAACACAGCAAAAGAACTGATGCAGTTGGCAGATAACTCCATCGTTACGGCATTAGCCGGAAAGCTGCTTCCGCAAACAGCGGTGTTCTTCATCTCTACGGTTTTCTACAACACATACCTATACGGATTTCTGCATTTTCCGTGCAATAGCGGAATATTGCCAATGCTATTGGCTGGACTCTTGTTGGTATTGTCGTCGCAAGCCCTCGGAATATTTTTCTTCGGCATGTTCGGTAGCCTGCGTCTGGCGTTGAGTACAGCCTCGTTGTGGGGAGTGATTTCAATCTCAATCTCCGGATTCAGTTTCCCTGTGATGGGCATGCACCCTACCCTGCAAGGACTCAGTGTATTGTTCCCGCTCAGGCATTATTTCCTGATATACGTAGACTTGGCGCTCAACGGCTATCCGCTTATATACGCATGGCATTCGGTAGTAGCTCTGCTGATATTCATATTGTTGCCCTTCTTCGTATTCAAGAAGATACGTACGGCAATGATGCACTACGTTTACATCCCTTAAAAGCAGAAGACAATGAGAAAAGAAACATCATTACGAAATATCATCCTACAAGGGATGAACAGCGTATTCTATATATGCCAGAAAGAGCTGAAAGCAGTATTCAAGGACCAGGGTGTTCTGATATTCTTTCTGCTCGTACCACTTGCATACCCGTTGCTCTATGCTTTTATCTATACTGGCGAAGTGGTGAGAGAGGTACCGGCAGCGGTGGTAGATATGAACAAATCTACTCTGAGCCGAGAATTTATACGCAAAGTTGACGCCACGCCCGACGTAAAAATACAGTCGCACTGCGCCGATATGGAAGAGGCTAAGTTGCTGCTTAAAGAAAGCAAGGTGTACGGTGTTATCTATATCCCCGAAAGCTTTAGTAGCGATATAACAAAAGGCATCCAGACTCAGGTTACGCTATACTGCGACATGAGCGGTATGCTTTATTACAAGGCGATACTGACAGCATCGACCGAAGTATCTCTAAAGATGAATAAGGCAATAAAGGCTAAACGTGCCGGAAACACTACCAACCGTCAGGATGAGATAAGCGCTACGCCTATTACATACGAAGCGGTTAACCTGTTTAATCCACAAGCCGGATATGCCAGCTTCTTGCTGCCAGCCGTGCTAATCTTGATTATACAGCAAACCCTGTTGCTTGGGGTAGGACTCTCGGCTGGTACAGCCCGCGAGAATAACCGATTCCGCGACTTAGTACCGTTAAGCCGTCAGTATCAAGGAACCCTACGCATAGTATTGGGCAAATCTTCTGCCTACTTCATTATCTATGCCATCGTTTCGGCATACATACTCTGTGTAGTGCCCAAGATATTCAGTCTGGTACAGATAGCGCAAGCCGGAACATTGGCGGCATTTATACTGCCGTATGTGTTATCGTGCATCTTCTTCGCTATGACGTGCTCTATCTTTATACACCATCGCGAAGCATGTATGATGATTTACGTATTTACTTCCGTTCCGCTCTTGTTCATATCTGGTGTTTCATGGCCCGGATCGGCAATACCCGAATTCTGGAGAGTAATTTCATGGCTGTTCCCGTCTACATTCGGCATCAACGGCTATATAGCCATCAACTCGATGGGTGCTACCCTCGACCAGGTGTTGCCTGAGTTCAGAGCGTTGTGGATTCAAACAGGGATTTACTTCCTGACCACCTGCATCGTATACCGACGCCAAATAATGCTTAGCCGCAGTCACGCTATGGAACGCCTGAAGGAATTCAGACGCAAGAAGAAGAATCTTATAACTCAGCAGAAAAACTGATTTTCATTGTCAATAACTATAAGCCAAAAGGCCACAAAAAAGCCGCATGAAACGAGACCCTATTTCATGCGGCTAATTTTTTGTCACATCATTGCTCTACCGTAGCCGAGAACATCCATTTTACTAATCTGATTTCGCTGGCAGAGAAGCGGCCAACTGGAAGTTTCAGCACCAACTTGTTCCAGCCTTTACGCAGACTGATATCTACTGCCGGGCGCGATACGCAGTTCTCATTGCGCAACGGCAACTCCAACTGACGCTCTTTATTAGTGTTCTGCCATACAGGAGGCATAATCTCCTCACCATTCATCCAAGCCTTGCTACCCTTGTAATCCCATGTACCGGGAAGCGGCGGCAAATCACTCTCAGAACGACTATAATTTTGGAACTCCAAATAAATATGCGCCGTACAAGCCTTCTTTGAGTAAATCCATCGAGTAGCATATGCCGTATGGTTCTCTTTCGGATTCTCATAAAAGCCGGGAACCAAAGTTCCCCACACATGACGCAAATAAATGCCATTACCGGTAATGGTGCGCGAATCATAAGAACTTCCGTTATAAGTATAAGAAGTAATATCAGAGTCGGGAGTTCCTACGGGCATAAGATGCTCTTCGGGGGGGAAGCTACGTTGCAAATCGCCATCGTTTGGGAAAGCGTCGGTAATGCGCCACTCCACATCCGCCTGTCGCTGATAAGCGAACGGCTCATCTTTAAGCGTATTCTTAGCGTGCCACAACATACGGTTCTCGAACTCGGCGAATTCAGTTTTCTGCTCAGGCTCATCATCCCACAGAAGCGTGGTCTTTCCGTTGAAATAGCCTCTGCCACCTCCACGCCAAGCACGTTCGGCAAGCGTGAGCATATAAGGATAGAAATTATTTTCGTTAAGAAGCTGGTAAGTATTGTCTATATAACGATCGTTCCAGAACGCCACTATGCAGCCCGCCAAATCCTCGCTTCCCACCGGCTGATTATATATGCGACTGTTGAAGAGAGCCACCAAGTCGGCATAATTATCAAAATGATTGGCATAATGAAAACGGCAGTCTATAGCCGGAATTCCGGGCTGAGCCGTGCCGCGATAACTCCACAGCTGTGTCATGTCAATCTCGCCGGGCTTATACTGCCAACCAGGATTCCACGAAATAACTTTCTTTCCCTTTGAACGCACAAACGCCACCATCTCGGGCACGAACTGAGGGTCGGTAAACGCCACTTCATCAGTACCGATATGCAGATAAGGCACATCGAAAGCAGTACACGCTTCTGTTATGATGTCCTTCATTATACGCTTACCATCGGCAGTTTGCATACCAAAACCAAACGTCCGTTCGAAAGCGGCACTATGACCAGGCATATCTATTTCCGGAATGAGCAATACATGATGCTTACGGCAAAACTCCACTAAATCGCGAGCCTCATCAAGCGTATAAAACTTTCCCTTCTCGCGCTGCATATTATGGGCGGCATTCAGTTGCGGGTAAAGGTGGCTCTCAAGTCTCCAAGCCTGATTTTCCGTGAGATGCCAGTGAAAGGTGTTTATCTTAAAGCTACTAAGCAACGCTATTTCTTTCTTCAGCTCATCTATGGGAATAAAACTACGACCTACGTCGTGCATAAATCCACGAATGCGGAAAGCCGGCCAGTCGGTAATTTCACACAGCGGCAAGCATTTCTTACCATGACGGTCAACGGTAAGTTGAGCCATAGTCTGCCGTGCCCAAAACAAACCTTTTTCCGTAACCGCCTCAATAATCACCTCCTTCGGAGTAACCGACAAATGATATGCCTCATCTTGAAACTGAGCGTCGGTCACCCGTTTCACTAGAACTTCCTTTACCGGAAGATTGGCTTTGACATATTTACCAGAGAAAGACGACTTCTGCGGCATGGGTAGCAACTGCGGCGTTTGCGCATTCAGCAGAAAGCAATTCAGCAGAAAGACGAAATAGAACAACAGACGTTTTATATTCATACTATATAGGTTTAGGTTGTTTACATTAAATACACTTGTAAAGATATGTATTTAGTTCGGAATGCGCAAAAAGCCTCCCTACTCTCCGCATCATAGCCATACGCATACAGAGAAAACACCTAAGATATGCGTTCCCTTTTCATGTAGCATACTTTTACTATATAAAGCATATTGGCTTTTGCTATTTCACAAGGCTAAGTCTGTATATATTCTTTAAAAATCGGTCTCAGAACACATTCTGAAGGGGGTTAAATAACATTGCGATATTTACAACAACAGAATGCGATAAGCCAACTGAAGCATCACAATGTTTTAATGTGTTCATCGCATTCTTTCAGTTGACTTATCGCATTCTGTTTTTCGCTGTTTGCTAGTATGTTTGTATGTGTGTAGTTTTTACTACTTAACCTTAAACAGAAACTCCTTGGCCATTGAAGGAAACGAGGTTTCCCCTTTCAAACGGAGAGCAACCTTTTGAGAAACCAAGTTATAATCATCCCAAGAACCAGCGGAAATCATCATCATAACATGACCATCTTCTGACATCCATTTAACAGGGAAATTGGGTTGGTAATCACCATATGTTCCCCAATTATCGTCACGGTGGAAAATACGCCAAGGTCCCCATGGTTCCGGTGCTTCATAGAGTGTTAACTGTGAACGAGAAGCCTCTGGATATCTCATTTGATGAATAGGCCGCGGATGCAACTCTTCATCTACAAAACTGTAATTACCCATTATATAACGTTTGATTCCTGGATTATAAACTACATGATTGGAGCCTGTCATTTTATAATAACGGAACACCAATTTAGCATCCTTTTCGTCGTGGCTCCATCGTGGTTCTGCCGGATTACTTGAAGAAAAGAATTCCCAAGCATCACGCTGCAAAATTTTATCCTTAGGAACTCGACCCAGCAACATACCGTCATTGTTCTCCCAATAGCTCTGATTATCATCTTCGTCACAAGGGAAATAAGCATATACGTAACCATCACGTGCACCTTCATATCCTTTTCCAAACTGCAAGAAATGACAAGAAGACAAACGTCCCTCAAAGAAATGGAATGGCGTAGCATAGTTGTCAAAAGTTAATCCTCCATCTTTAGAAACGGCAATCCATCCAAAAAGATTGTGCTGACGACGAAAAAGAGGATTATCACCATAATTTTGAGCTTCAAAACTCATGTACAACGTACCATCAACATCCAATAACCCAGATGGCTTTACGCCTTCCAAGCGCTTATCTGCCATAAGTAACGAATCGTCAGGGGTAGGAGAAGGGCAAATCATATCCATAGACCACTGTCCTACCTGAGTTAAATCACCTAAATTAAAACGCTTAAAAGTGCGTAATTTCCAAACATTCACCGTACAACCTTTATTGTCGCCTGCACCCAAATAGATGTTATCATCCTTTCCCCAAGTGAGGGGCCACATATCACCTTCTCCAGAATGATAACGATAGCGATCGAATAATACCTCCTCAATCAGTTCAGAAGGTTCATAAGGAGGAATAGCCTTAGGATAAATATAATAATCAGCCTTTTTACCGTTAGCACAAACGCAAGGCTTGATTTCACGCTTTTGTGCGCTCAATGTAGAGGATGCTGCAAAAAGTAAAACACCCAAATAAAACAGATAATTATTCATTATATTCATTGATTATATGCAATTTTACAACACGACCAAGTCGTAAAGTTATGGCACCATATACACTTTACAAATACACTTAAATCTGCATAGATGCTATCCAAAGTACTCAGCAAATGTATATAAATCTTTCGAAAACTAACTCTTAGAATGTACATGATTATACAAAGAATATCACGTCTGTATATATTATTTCAAAATCGGCCTCATAACACCTTCTGGGGGGCAGTAAAAAAAAATAGAATGCGATGTTCGCATTCTATTTTTCGCTGTTTGCAGCCATATACTTATTTCTCTAACGCTCGTTTAATCTTGAATACAAGGTTTTGATAATGAGCACGCGTATAAGCGTTGCCTGTTGCCATGCGGCTCTTCAGCAAGCTATAAGCTTCTTGCAACTTTTGATAAACCGCAGCGTTTTTCACCATCTCTGTAGTACCCATCGTATTAAACTCAAAGCCAGCCTTCTGCCAGTCTATGTTGTCTGTCATCAACTGCTTCTCAACTTCGTTCAAGTTCTTGAGTCCAAATGGAGAGCCTGCCTTATTAGCACCTAGTCCTGTAGCATCCAGAAGTTTATCTACATAAGCTATCTGCAAATTGCAATCGTACATGTTCAAATTAGCTCCTGCCTTAGTTTTCTTCCATACGAAATTATAGAAATCGTCCATGAAATCTACATAACGGTAAGCGTTCTTAGGGTCAAGTTCTTCGAACAACGCCAAGCTGGAAGTGATGGAAGTAAAGAACAATCGGCTCACAATGATAGACTGCAGTGTAAGAGGTGAATATACAGGACCTATTCGGTCTATCACATTCTTATCGAGCAACCAGTTAGGCAAATCCATCATAGTTTCTAATGTAAACTTCAAAGCTGCCTTTTGCTCTTCTTTAGGCACGAAACGGATTATCTGTTTTGTATTGTCTCTACGCGGTTCATCCAAATAAATACCTCCTACAGAAACCATGGCATGAAGCAAATAACGCTGCATCTGCATCACCACCTCACGATAAGCATCAGAGAGACGAGTGTAATCGTTATCGTCTTCCTTAGTCCACTCAGGAAGGTTTTTCATGATAACCTTCAGGTTTTTCATTCCGTACTCACCTGCTTTCACCGCATTATCTCCAATATCTTCCGACTTGCAAGAAGGGTCGAGTTCATTGATAAACGGCTGCGGACCATACTTATACATAGGATCGTTTTCTTTCTCCTTAATCCAAGCGTTCAGTACACTCTTCTCTTCCTCGGGCGTTGAAGCCTCGAAAATTGGCTTATATCCCCACTTGATGGCATACTTATCATACACACCCAGATGCGGTGGCATCAAAGCCACACCTTTATCGCCCGGCTGAGCGACATAGTTGAAGCGGGTGTAATCCATAATAGATGGAGTGGTTCCGTATTTTTGGGTAAACGAAGCCGAACGCAAAGAGTCTACCGGATAAGAATACGATGCTCCGAAGTTATGCATCAAGCCCAACGTATGACCAATTTCATGAGCGGCCACATAGCGTAAGGCACTTCCCATAGTCTCGTCATCGAACACCGGTTTTCTTACTTTAGGGTCTACAGCTGCAGTCTGCACGAAACGCCAGTTATGCAGCAGTTTCACCACGTTAGAATAGAACAACACATCGCCCTGAATGATTTCTCCCGAACGAGGGTCAACGCAAGAAGGCCCCATGGAATTTTCCTCTGGAGTGGCAATCATACGGTAGCAACTGTAACGTATGTCATCTGGATCGAAGTCTGGATCATCCTTCGGATAATCCTTTGCCACGATAGCATTCTTGAATCCTATTTCCTCAAAAGCTTCCTGCCAGTCTTCAATTCCCTTTTTGATGTACTTTCTCCATTTTTCGGGAATAGCCGTATCTACATAATACACTATAGGTTTCTGTGGTTCTACCATTTGGCCATCCTTGTATCTCTGCAAGTCTTCCGCTTTAGGCTGCAAGTCCCAACGGTTGATTAGCGAAAACTCCTGCAATCCGTCTTTCTTTTCGGTAAAGAAGTATTTACCCTCATCAAAGTATCCTATGCGCGAATCGCTATAACGTGGACGCATAGTCTGTTCCGGCAACAAAATAATGTTACGCGTCATGGTCACAGTAAACGGATTTCCGTCTACCGAATAACTCATCAGAGACTTGATGTTGATGTTTTGCGGAAAACACTTCATGCCCAGAATATACGACTTTGACGATGACAGACTTCCCGACAAAGGTTTCTTCTTAGACAGAATATCCATGATGTTTCCACCTCGGAAAGGGCTGAACTCAGGCACGTCGGTAATGAACAGCGAAGTCATATCTACCACGTAAGCCGAAGAATCTGGCGAAACACTTTCTATCTTATATGCCTCCCAGATAGGGTCGGAATAATTTCGCTGAAAAGCCTTGTACATAACAGAAGTAGTGTCGCATAAGTTACGCAGCATTCTTTTATGCATGAACAGCTTCTTCTCGTCTGTAGAGAAAGTAACTACTACCGGATTTTTAGGCATCTGGCCGGCAGCCACATCCTTATTGTTGCTGGTGCTAGACACGCGCGAAGAAATCATAAAGTCTCTTTTCAACAGATTCTTGGGAATTTCAAAATAATATTTGTCCTTCACCTGATGAATTTTGAACATTCCGTCGGTAGTCTTTGCATCCTTCAATAGTTTTTTATAATCGGACACTTTTTCTTTTTTCACCGTATCCGCCTGCTCTGTGGCATCTTTCTTCTTTTTCCTCAGTCTGGGAGCCTCAGCATTGGCTGCAAGCAAGCCAAAAGAAAACGCTCCCACGCACAATAGATTAAAAACGTTATTCATCATTTATTATACTTTAGGTTGTTATAGGTCTAATTTGGTCAAGTCGAATCCGTTGGCCAACATGGCGTTTCTTATGATATCGTACTTTTTCTTCATAATTGGATATTGCTCAAAAATAGGCGCCAACTCGCTTTGCGATTTTTCAAACACAAAGTTCATCCACTGCGACAAGTCCATCTCGCGGGTAGGAGCATAAATGGAATAGAACGGGAAGTCGGGGTCTTCTTCATCTATATAAGACGACTCAGTATTATAACTGATTAATCCATATTTATAGAAATCGATGGTAGAAGGGGATTCGTATCCCATATAATACCAACCGCTATAAATCTCCTTGTCTTCGGCTGCAGTTTCTGTCAGCTCATAAAATTCGTCGGGAATGGAGAACGAGCCTCTCACCTCCGACATATACTTAGCCCAGAAATTAGCGTTGAGGTCTGCACGCATTTTCACAAAATCGCTTTTAGACATGCTACCAAGGGCCGAAGTGATATTGCTTATTGCTATAAAGCTATTGCTGGCATAGCTGTTAAGTACCGTAGTTTCTCCGTAAGAGTCCATCTGCACCTTTTCTGCCAGAATAATAGAGAAAGGCAGGTTCTTCTTCAAGAAATCAGACGGATACAAGTCTATCAAGGCCTTCTTCAAGAAATCAACGCCTTCGTCTATTACAGCTTGAGTTTGCTCGGGAGCTGTAATCTGAATACCGTTTTCCGCATTGAAGTTGAATTTATAATCGGCAATCGTGGGGTTCACGATTATCACGCTTTCATATTTCTTGTAAAACTCGTAAATGAAATGCTGTGTGGGGTCGGACGAATCTTGCAGCACACCATACTTATCAGAAAGGTCGGGCACGTTCAATTCGTCTTCATGGTAGCAGGCGGTTAGTCCTGACAACAAAGCTATCAATAATATAATCTTTTTCATAATCTTTCTTTTTTAGCGGATTAGTTGTTGGCCGAAACCGGCTTGTTTTCCGGGCGGCTGAAAATCTCTATCTGCATATTTTTGTCTCTCTCGCTCTTAGGTATAGGCAGTGTATACAAGTCTTTATCTTGCAACTTGAATTTGTCGCCTGCACCTTCGGTATTTTTCGATGTATAAACATGCTCTATCACCGGGCATCCGTATCTGCGCAAGTCGAACCAGCGGAAACCTTCGAAAGCCAACTCACGACGACGTTCCTTACGTACGGTAGCCACAATACCTTCAGCATCAACTTCGAGCGGCTGTGCTCCACTCTTCATGCGGTGTTCTGAAAGAGTTTTCAAATCATCCATAGCCTTATCTTGTTCACCCTTTTCGGCATAAGCCTCAGCACGATTCAAATAAGCCTCCGACAAGCGAAAAGCATTAGAGTAAACAGTAGGCGAAGTAGAGCTCCACTTAGACGGTACATAGTACTCTATGGTTTTTGCAACAGGACGTCTTTGTTTTCCTACCGTATGCTGGAAAAATTGGCTCAGGCGCAAATCATTTTCGGAATATTGAGCCAGCAAGTCTTTAGAAACTACCAAATCGCCGGCATATCCGAAATCAGGCTTCATATACGATTCTATCGTAGTGGTTCCATAAGAAAACAAGATTTCCTTATTGGCAAATGAAAGGAATTTATTTTCGCCCGGAGTCTCCGACAATTTAGTCAGCTGTTTACCGAAATCATTTATCACAACATCGCTGTAAGTAACAACATCATCGTATTTCTGCTGAAACAATGCGATGCGCGATGCAAGCAAGTATGCTCCAGCCAAATTCGGTCGGTATATACTCTTCTGAATATTAGAGCCTTTCAGACATTCTATGGCTTTTGTAATATCGGCTTCCATTTGGGCATAAACTTCGGCGTTAGTAGCACGCTTCAGCATCTTGTCCGACAAGCTAATTTCAGTATTGATAGGCACACACAAATCTTCAGTAGCCGTGGCTTCAACGTAAGGACGGCCATATAAATTAGCCAGCATAAAGTAAGAAAACGCACGCATAAAATGAGCTTCACCTTCCAGGTCTTGCTTTTCTTCTTCAGTTCCGTTCATCTCGCTCAACTTATCAAGCATGATGTTGCACATAAGAATCTTATGATAATAAGAAGTCCATGCCTTATCGGTAGTAAATTCATTAGAAATACCTATTTCAGGATCCTGCTGCCAAGTATAATATGCCCACATGGGTTCTCGCCAGTCGTTAGAAATAAGCATCGGACTAGAACCGTAATAACAAAGGTCGGCCACATCGTCTGTCATATATTCCAAGTAAGGATGCAACACTTCTTTGTTATTTATCACTTCACCAAAAAACAATTCCTTGTAGTCAGTCACCGATTTAGGAATCATCAGGTCTTGAGAGCTTTCTTCCAGAAAATTGCTACACGAAGAAAGCGCCAATCCTATAAGGATGTATATATAATATATGTTCTTTTTCATTTTTCTATTCTTACGTTAGAGTGTTAAACTAATACGGACAGCATACGAACGCTGTGGCGGAATACTGCGTGATCCCAATCCAATCTGTTCAGGGTCTCTTCCTTTCAAAGCCTTGTCTTTCAACACGAACACGTTTCCGGCATCGAAACTAACGCTGGCCCCTTTCAAATAAAGAGGTTTCAACCATTCAGGCTTCAAATCGTAACGGATTGACATAGAACGGCATCTCAAGAAACTACCCGACACTACTCTCAAATCGCTCTTATTATACATATCCCAACCATTATCGGCTATGCGGTAAGTAACATCGCTGTTACGGATGGCAAGACTTTTATCTGAAAGCACCGGGATGTTAGTTCTTTCTTCATCGCCGGGCACTCTCCAACGGTCAACAAACTCACTCGACATGTTTTGGTCTGGATAAGGAAGATTCTGTCCGGAAGACTGATACAAGTCGTTCAAACGGATATTACTTCCAAAGCTGAATGAGAACAAGGCATTCAACGAAATATTCTTATATTTCAAGAATGCAGAGAAACCACCATTCAGGTCGGCTTCGCGCTTGCCAGAATATACAAACGCTCTGTCGAACATCTCTTGCTGCGAATGAACCACAGCGTTTCCGTCTTCATCTTTCTCGTTTACATCCTTAAAGACAGGATATCCTTCAGAATCGAGTTTATCGAATTTATAAGAATAGAAACTATTTACGGCGTGTCCGTTGCTTACCAGCGTACCGTCTATATAATCTTGCCAAGTAACGGCTGAGTTTCCTGCGTTCAAAATCTTATTGTAGTTCTTTCCGGTATTGAACGACAAGCTTAAAGTCCAGTCCTTAGTTTGAACAGGCACGAACGATACAGCCAAATCCCATCCTTTATTCTCAATGTCTCCATCGTTTATAGAAACGTTAGTAGCTCCAGTAGACGGTGCCACGTCTTTCGTCACAATCTGATCGACACCTTTCTTATAATATACATCGAGAGAACCATAAACACGGTTGTTCCAGAAAGCCCAGTCTACAGCCACATTATAAGAACGAGTCTTCTCCCACGTCAACTTGTTGTTTGGCAACTTATAAAGTGTAGAAACATATTCCTGCGGCAATGTTTCCAGAGTTCCCAAGCTGGCTATAATATTAGGTGTTTGGTCGGGATGCACATTTCCCTGTATACCATATGACGCACGAAAAGCCAAGTCATTCAAGAAATTCACGTTCTTCATGAATTTTTCATTTATCACATTCCAACGTCCTGACACTGACCATATAGGCAAGAAACGAACACTCTTGTCTTGACCAAATTTGTTAGAACCGTCTGTACGGATATTGAAATTGAAAATATAACGACTATCGTATACATAAGCCGCTGTAGCGTAGAATGAAATCACATTGTTTTTAGTATCGGTAATCACATCTGGATGATTACGTACCAAAGTAGCGTATCTTTTCCAAATGGTAGGATCTATATCCACAAAACGTTTACCTCTTTCGGGCAGATAACCGTATTGAGTAGACTGCACACCGTCATACTTAGAAGAACGCACTTCCTGACCTATGCTTCCTGAAATTTCGTGCTTTCCAAAACTATGTATCAATGATAAGTTGTTTCTCCACGTATAAGAAGTATGACGCGTGTTCGATGTAGAAAGTTCACCGCCAAACGGCAACAAGCAGTACTGTTCTGCAAAACGTTGGTTCTCGGTAGGGTTAGGCAATGTAGCCCCATAAGGCGACTGACGCATGGAAGTGATATAATAAGATTGCTCATCAGCCCAACTTTCTTGAGAAACAGAGCTACGGCCTACTCCAAGCACTGAAGAAAACCTTATACCCGACGCAATCTTCCAATCCAAGTTAATTGATGCGTCGATTGACGAATTATCTATCTTATTTCCAGTATGATCTATCTCATTCAATATGTTATACATCAACATACCGTTATATCCTGATTCATTAGCGTAATAATACAAATCGCCAGCGGCATTTCTTACCGGAATGGCTCTAGAAGTATTATAGGCATATTCATAAGGAGTTACCGAAGCGTGCGGATGGTCGGCCTGCGAAAGTGCGCCAGTTACCTTGAATCCAAGCGTAATGTCTTTGTTCAGCTTAGTATTAACCTTGGCCAACACGTTATAACGCTTCAAACCCTCGCCTATTGTAACACTTTGGTTATCTGCAAAACCTACAGACAAATAATAATCGCTGCGGTCGTTACCACCGGTAACCGAAATAGAATGTTGCTGTGTAAATGCAGTACGGAAAAGCAAATCGTACCAATCTGTATTCAGTTCCTTCAAAGCCTTTACCTGGCCCAAAAACTGACCATACGTAATATCCTTATTCCATAAATGCTGCAAAGCTCCTTCATAACCTATATCTGAAGGCTTGTAACTACCAAATGAAAGTCCTCTTTCTTGCATTTCTATAGACATATCAACTCTATCTGCCGAATTCATACGGAACATCTTATCGTATGTAGGAGGAGCTGTGATGCCCAATGTAGTAGTATAATTAATGGAAGGCTTCTGATTCTTTCCGTGCTTAGTGGTAACCACAATGACTCCATTGGCTGCCTTCACACCATAAATGGCAGTGGCACTTGCATCCTTCAGGATATCTACACGGTCTATATCTTCCGGATTAAGCGAACTGATGGCATTTCCTATCAAATTAACCTTGTCAGGGCTGTTCAGCTCTTCAGTAGAAATATTTACCGATTCTTCAAGAATGATACCGTCTACAACCCACACCGGCTCTCTGTTTCCGGTAATTGACGAAGAACCACGGATACGGATTTTAGGAGCCGCACCAGGAGTAGACGACATATTAATTACTGCCACACCAGGCAAACGTCCTTGCAACATCTTGTCCACCGACAAGTACTCTCCGCCTTTCAAGTCGTCTCCTTTTACCGAAAGGATAGAACTCGCCAATTTTCTACGGTCAATTTCCTGATATCCTGTCACAACGACTTCATCTATCCTTTGCAAATCGTCCTCTAACACCACAGTCAGACTTTTACCTTTCCAAGTCATCTCGCGCTGTTTCATTCCAATGAAAGAAAAAACCATTTTCAGCTCTTTCTTTCCATGCGAAGGCATTTCAAAATAGCCTTTAACGTCGGTTATAGTACCTGCCATCGAGCCTTTTACATACACAGACACGCCTACCAGCGGATCTCAATTTTGGTCGATTACTCTACCTGTCACGTTGCCACTCGTAACCACTTTTTGGTTCTGCGCCATCACTGGTAAAAAGCAAAACCATAGCACTGCCAGAAGGCATAGCCACCCGACATTCTCTCCTTTGTTGTACCTCATAATCCTCTCTAAATAATTTTGTTCCGCAACACATTAATTATAACATCATAATCCACTGAACAGCAATAAATTGTTCAAGTTTTTCTCCTATTGCAGAATTCACATGCCTTAGTGTTGCAAAATCAAGCAGTAAATTCAGCAACAGCTAGACAAATGTGCGAATAAAATTTAAAACACCAATCTTTTTAATATATTTATTTTAATTTAAATAGCATTTTAATATCAAACACCTTCCACAAGGCCATTATTTGCATTAAAAACTAAAATTACGTTTATCAAAACAACAAAATCATCCGTTCACCAATGTTTGGCTCTAATATCAAAACCTAGAAGCAAAAAAATTGCCGCATGAAACAACACTATTTCATACGGCAAAATTTTTTATCCGTTCAACTCAGTTATATAATCAAACAGTTTACGATAGAAAGCGTGCTTGGTAAGCGTTGAAGCATCTCCCATGATGACAAGTTTCATACGGGCACGAGTCATGGCTACGTTCATTCGTCGCAGGTCGTTAAGGAAGCCGATGTTTCCTTCTTCGTTGGCACGTACCAGACTGATGATGATAACGTCTCGCTCCTGCCCTTGAAATCCGTCGACCGTATTTACGGTTATAGCCTGACGATAGGGTTTGAAAAATGCGTCGCGACGTATCAAGCCACGCAGATATTGCACTTGTGCTTTATAAGGAGATATAAGTCCGATGTCTATGCGCTCATCTATGAAACGCTCTTTTCCTATCTTCTGAATGTAATCTTTCAGTTTGCCTACCGACAATTCGGCTTCTGCCTTGTTGATGCGTCCGTAGCTCTCGCCTACAAACTCTTCGTTGCAGTCCATGCCTTCTGTATTTACCCACTCAATGGCAGTATCGTAATCTAAGATACCACGGTATTTCACTTC
>ULXH01032304.1_pt1 | contig 15270 bp, 10 predicted proteins | sample 1961101 | NCBI WGS metagenome assembly ULXH01 (sample SAMEA4835833, study PRJEB28245) | human gut metagenome | biome: gut microbiome; material: fecal sample | place: Denmark | collected 2008 | reverse complement strand
CAAAGCGCGAAATAGGAGCCCCTGAAAGGGCAGTCAGTCCAGAGCAGGGCAACGCCCTGGGTATCAGCGTGTAAACGCCTACGCCCTGTAAGGGCAAAAGTATTGGCAAATGGTTGGCTTTTACTTTTGCCCTTACAGGGCGTAGGGAATGGTGACATGGTACCCAGGGCGTTGCCCTGGGCTCTGGACTTGTTGGGCTTTCAGCCCGCGCAGGGCCGCAGACAAGGCTTTTTCCGCACTATCTCCACCTACTTAATTTTCAATTTTGAACACCCTACCATAAAAGACTTAGGCAAAAAGTAGTTGGTTTCTCCAAGATGGAGATACTTACACCAAACGAATTGGTGGAAAGAATCAATAGAGGATAAATACACCTTACTATATATGTAGGGTTACGTTAAGTAGATTTTTATTCCCACTAAAAACCTACTGCCCACAAAAAAGGCCGAACAGGAATCCTGTCGGCCTTTTTTGTGTTTGTATCGTCATGCGGATTGGAGAATCCGCGGAGAGGACGGTGTCCGTTTCCACAAAGGACGGGCGGCGTCACTGTGCCTCGCCGTTCTCGTCATATTGCTGGAAGAGGAAATCGTTGTAAGGATATTTCTGCACGTGAAGCTGGCGCACGCGGCTGTAGATGAGTTCCTTCAGTTCGTCGATATTCTGGCGCTCACGGGCAGAGATGAAGATGCAGTCGTCGCCGAGGCGGGCCATCCAAGTTTTCTTCAGTTGGCTGAGCGAGAGGTTTTCGCGCGTGGCAGGCGTGAGGTCGTCGGCCTCTTTTTCCACCCAAGTGTAGGCATCCACCTTGTTGAACACCATGATTTGCGGTTTGTCGGAACAGCCGAGGTCACAGAGCGTTTTGTTGACCACTTCCACCTGCTCTTCAAAGTCGGGGTGCGACACGTCGACCACATGAATCAAGAGGTCGGCCTCACGCACTTCGTCGAGGGTGCTTTTAAAGGACTCCACCAGATCGGTGGGCAGTTTGCGGATGAAACCGACAGTGTCGGCCAAGAGGAAGGGAAGATTTTCGATGATGACCTTACGCACCGTTGTGTCGAGCGTGGCGAAGAGTTTGTTTTCGGCAAACACCTCAGCCTTTGCCAGGAGATTGATGAGCGTTGACTTCCCGACGTTGGTGTATCCAACGAGCGCCGCACGGATGAGGCGTCCGCGGTTTTTGCGCTGCGTGGTCTTCTGGCGCTCGATGTCGGCAAGGCGTTGCTTGAGGAGCGCCATGCGGTTGAGGATGATTCGGCGGTCCATCTCGAGCTGCGTTTCGCCCGGTCCACGGAGTCCCACGGAGCCTTTTCCGCCGCCACTGCCCGAACCGCCGCCTTGGCGTTCGAGGTGGGTCCAGAGACGCTGCAGACGCGGGAGCATATAGCGATATTGCGCCAATTCTACCTGTGTTTTGGCATTGGCCGTTTGCGCGCGCATGGCGAAGATGTCGAGGATGAGGGAGGTGCGGTCGAGGATTTTCACTTTCAGTTCGCGCTCAATGTTGCGCAACTGCTTGGCGGAGAGTTCATCGTCGAAGATGACCATGCCCACTTCGCGCTCAGCGTCTTCCTCAGCCACGATGTATTGCCGAATTTCGTCGAGCTTGCCTTTTCCGACGTAAGTCACGGAACTCGGTCCGTCGAGGCGCTGCGTGAAGCGCTTGACGGTGACAGCTCCGGCGGTCTCCGCCAGAAACTCCAGTTCGTCGAGATATTCTGCCGTCTTCCGCTCGTCCTGCGTCTTCGTGATGAGGGCCACGAGGACGGCGGTTTCGGCTTTGGCTTCAGATTGTATGAATTCTTTCATGATTGATGTCTATTGTTAAATAGGTAGGGGTGTTGTATCATTCCAAACGCCTCAGGGAAAGCCCCACGTCGTGGATGCCAGGGAGCGGCGAGAGCCGCATATTGTGTTTGAGAATGAAACGTCCCTTCGTGCCCGGTTCAAGGGAAAGCGTGTCAACGGGAAAGTCGTAAGCATAGAGCGACACACCGTTTCCCGCCATGTCGCTGCGCCCCGTGGTAAGCGTGTAGCGGAGAGGCATGGTGAGCGTGTCGCCGGGCAGGCAGCGCGTGAGCAGCAGAGCAATATCGGAGAAGGGATAGCGCTCGGATGCTGTGAAACGCAGGGAGAGCGTGAGGAGATAGTCGCCGCCTTCTGTCACACTATCGAGGGGAAAGGCAACGGTGTCGCCAGCCTCCCATCCGTCTAAGGGCAAGTCGTGATAACCCGCCAGGGCCGTTTGTCTGTCGCAAGCGACAAAAAGCACGGAGAAGAGCGCCACGGTCAGGGGCAAAACGATAAGAGCACACAGATTCGTTCGCATGGATGGGGATTATTGTTTGTCGGCATTCTCCTCTGCCTGTCGATTGCCAGGCCGTTGGGCGTTGCGGTCGGGACGATTTTTGGCGGCGCGGCGGTTGTTGTCGGGACGGTGGGAACCGTCTGGAGCCTGCTGGCGGTCGGGGCGCTGTCGGTCGCGGCGCTGGTTTCTTTCAGAGCGCTGGCGGTCGCGGCGTTGTTCGCCCCTCTCACCCTGCTGCGCGGTTGCCGCCTCGGAATTTTGCGAGGCAGCATCTCCGCCCTGCTTGCGTGAGCGGTTTCCGCCCTTTCCGTTGCGGCGTTTCACCTTGTCGAAACGCGTCAAGTCGTCTTGCTCGGCGAGGTCAACAGGCTTCAGCGGTTCTGCATGCTCGCCTTCATCGAGCTTCAGCGGTTTTTCGCCTGCGCGGTTGAGGCGTATCACTTCGTGGGCACGCTCTGCCGAGATGGTGACAGCATTGGCCATGAGGCGCTTGTCGGTGCTGTAAGTGACCAGTCCGGCCAGGATATCGGCCTTGAAATAGAAGTAGGTGCTGTCAGCCGTTTCGAGCGTCACGTCATGTGGCGGCAATTTGCGCGAAGCTTCGACATAGGTGTCGGCCTCGTAGTTGAGGCAACATTTGAGTTTGGCACACTGTCCCGCCAGTTTCTGCGGATTGGGCGAGATATCTTGGAAACGGGCCGCCGCCGTTGAGACGCTGTTGAAATTCTTCATCCACGTGGCGCAGCAGAGTTCTCGTCCGCAAGGGCCGATGCCGCCAATGCGCCCGGCTTCCTGGCGTGCGCCGATCTGGCGCATTTCGATGCGCACATGGAAGGCGTCGGCCAGCACCTTGATGAGTTTGCGGAAGTCGACACGTGCGTCAGCGATGTAATAGAAGATAGCCTTGTTGCCATCTCCCTGATATTCCACATCTCCGATTTTCATATTGAGTTCCAGTTCCTTGGCAATCTGTCGTGCCCGAATCATGGTGTCTTCCTCCAAGGCTTTCGACTCCTCATATTTGTCGAGGTCCACTTGTCGCGCCTTGCGGTAGATGCGCTTGATTTCCGTTCCGGCCTTTAGGTTGGCCTTCTTCATCTGCAGCGGCACCAACTGGCCCGTGAGCGTCACGACGCCGATGTCGTGTCCCGGCGAAGCCTCCACCGCCACCATGTCGCCTTTTTCGAGCGGCAGATGGTTGTCGTTGCGGAAATAGCCCTTGCGTGTGTTTTTAAATTGCACCTCAACGAGGTCGGTGAGCCGGTCATTGCCGGGAACATCGGCCAAATAGTCATAGGTGTTCAGCTGTTTATTTTGCCGGCCGCATCCCTTGGCGCAAAAGCCCCGCAGGCAGCCGTCTAATTTGAAATCGTAATCCATATTTGTATTGTAGGGGTTCTGAGAAGTAGGTAAGCGCACGCCCACCGTACATTAGGCAGGTGTCGCCCGCCGAGCAACGGCGCGTCATTGGATGAGCAGCACAATCATTTTCAAGGCGAAATCGAAAAACACCATGCGCGGATTGACGTTCTGCCCGATGTCGCGGCGTGCCGCCGAGAGTTCGTTCATGATGCCGATGACGTTGCGCTCATTGATGAAGCGGGCGAAACGCACGGCAAAATCGGCTTCCTGCCGACTCATATAATTGAGCTCTGGCTGCTGGAAATTGCAGATGAAATTTTCGCGAACGAGGCGCTGGCAATAGTCGAGAAACTGCTTCTGGCGCTCGCGTCCCCATTCCGAAACACGGTTGGCCCACTCATACATATCCTTGATTTTACGCATATAGCTGAGGCGCATGAGGAGCACGAACATATCGAAAAACAAAGCGCGGTCTTCGTCAATCTGCAACTGCCTGCAAGCCGCCACATAACTGCCACCGCTGAGATGCGCCACGAGTTTGGCGTCGTCTTCCTGCAAGGCGTTGCGGCTCATGAGCGCCTGCATGAGTTCCTGTTCGCTGAGCGGACGAAATTCAACGCGCTGCGTTCGGCTCAAGATGGTGGGAAGCAGGCGCTCTGGTTCATCAGAGACAAGGAGAAAGGCGGTTTCTGCAGGCGGTTCTTCAAGAATTTTCAAGAGTTTGTTGGCCGTCGGCTCGTTCATGAGCTCTGGCAACCACACGAGCATCACCTTATACCCGCCCTGGCTCGATTTGAGGCTCAGCTTCTCCAAAATGCTTTCGCTCTCCTTGACCGAGATGATGGGCTGCTGGTTTTCAACGCCCATGCGCTTATACCATGTCTGACGATTGAAATAGACGTTGTTGGTGAGCTGTTCGCGCCATTGCGTCAGATAGGTGTCGCTCACGGCTTCGCTTCCCGACTTTGGTTTGACCACAGGAAAGACGAAATGGAGGTCGGGGTGAACCCAACGCTCCACCATGCGGCACGCCTGACACTGCCCACAGGCTTCGCCGCCAACGGGATGTTGGCAAAGCAGGGCCGAAGCGTAGGCCAGCGCCATGGGCAGTTTGCCGCTTCCTTCCGGCCCAGTGAACAACTGGGCATGCGGCACACGCTTCTCCAGCAATTGGCGTTGGAGAAAGTCCTTTATGTCGTTTTGTCCGATGACGTCTGAGTAGCGCATGAGCGATAATGGTTTATTGGGTAATGGTGATTACCACTACTTGGTCTGAGGTCAATATATTCTCGCCGCGATTTGGGCGATGCTGTCAACCGCCGACACGGTGTAGAAATGCAGGCTTGGCACGCCGTGTGCCATGAGTTCTTTACACTGTGTGACGGCCCATTCGATGCCGAGGGCCTTGGCTTCCTCGTCGGTTTTACATTTCACGGCTTCGTGGGCCAGCGCCTCGGGGAAGTTGCAATGGAAGGTCTTCGGCACCGTTTGCAGTTGCGAGAGCTTCGCAAAAGGTTTGATGCCCGGGATGATGGGGATGTTGATGCCGGCGGCGCGTGCCTTGTCAACGAAACGGAAGTAAGCCTCGTTGTCGTAGAAAAGCTGCGTCACGGCATATTCCGCTCCGAGTTCCACTTTACGCTTAAACCATTCGAAATCCATTTCCATGTTCAGCGCCTCCTCATGCTTCTCCGGGTAGCAGGCCACACCGTAAGAGAAAGGTTTTCCCGGCACCTTGATTTCGCTGCCGTCGAGGAAGTGGCCAGCGTTGAAGGAATTAATCTGCTCCTGCAACTCGGTGGTGTGGGAGTAGCCGTTTTCCGTCGGTTTGAAAAATGCGTCTTCCTTGGCCTTGTCTCCTCGCAAAACGAGGAGATTCTCTATGCCGAGAAACTGGAGGTCGAGCAAAACGTATTCCGTCTCTGCCCGCGTGAAACCCGAACAAAGGATGTGCGGGACAACGGGGATGTTGTATTCATTCTGGATGGCGGCCGCCACAGCGATGGTGCCGGGACGGCGGCGCACCCGCGAGCGCTGCATCAGACCATCGCCGAGGTCTTTGTAAACATACTCCGAGCGGTGGGTCGTGATGTTGATGTACTGCGGGTTGAATTCTTTCAGGCGGTCGATGGTACGTTTCAGTCCGCCGATGCCGTTTCCTTTAAGCGGCGGCAGCACTTCAAACGAGAAGGCTGTGCCGTTATGCTGGGCCAAGAGATCGGTTATTTTCATTTTTTTGCGTTGACGGGGTTCGGTATATGGCGTAGGTGTACACCACTGCATTTTAGCATACAAAGTTACGATAGCTACGCTAAACGCCAAAATTATTCTGGGGAATTGTTTGGAGGAAACGCTCAGATATCGCTTGTCTGCAAGCGGCAGGCCAAGCCCGCGACGGCGGGCCGCCCGATTTTGTCGGAAAGTTTCGGCCGCACTTGGGTAAAAATACGTAAATTTGTAGGGTGTTTCTGATTTTCAGACACATTTAAAAACCGACCCCATGCCACAAGCTTACCATATCGCACTGCCCGAACAATTGCGCGGCACCGTCACGCTGCCCGCCTCGAAGAGCATTTCCGCCCGCGCCCTCATCATTGCAGCCCTGGCTGGCAACGCCCAACTGGAGAATCTCTCCGACTGCGACGACACGACGGTGTTGCGCCGCGCCCTCGCCGAGCGTTCGCCCGAAATCGACATCCACGCCGCCGGCACCGCCATGCGTTTCGGAACGGCTTTCTTCGCCGTTACGCCTGGCGAGCATATCCTCACCGGCACAGCACGCATGCAACAACGCCCCATCCGCCTGCTCGTCAGTGCTCTGAAAACGCTGGGCGCCGACATCAGCTATGTGGGTGCCGAGGGCTTTCCGCCGCTCCGCATCCGCGGACGCCAGTTGGAAGGGGGCAGTGTCTGCATCCCTGCCGACGTGAGTTCGCAATACATCTCGGCCCTGCTGCTCGTTGCCCCGACCATGCGCCGCGGACTGACGTTGCACTTGGAAGGCGAGGTGGTCTCCACGCCCTATATCAACATGACACTCAACCTCATGCGCTACTTCGGCGCAAAGGCCGACTGGCGCAACGAACACACCTTGGAAGTTCTGCCCGCTGCCTACAATGCGGGGCAGGCGTTTCACGTGGAGCCCGACTGGAGCGGAGCATCGTATTGGTATGAACTCATGGCGTTATCGCCCGACAAGGAGGCCTGCATACACCTGCCGGGACTGCGAGAAGACAGTGTGCAGGGCGACAGCGTCGTCAGGAAATTGTTTGAACCGCTGGGAGTCAGAACGACCTTCACCGAAGAGGGCATCACATTGACGAAGATGGCGCCCGAAGGTGAACTCATGACGGACTTTACCATGTGTCCCGACCTCGCGCAAACGCTCGTGACGACGTGTGCCATGCTCAAGCGCCCTTTCCGCTTCGCCGGACTGCAAAGCCTGAAAATCAAGGAGACCGACCGCATCGTGGCGCTGCAAAACGAACTGGCGAAGCTGGGAAGAAGGGTGGAAGCCAACGACCGCGAGATGTGGTACGACGGCAACGAGACAGCGCCAGAAGCGCGTCCCGCCATCGCCACCTACGACGACCACCGCATGGCAATGGCCTTCGCGCCGTGTGCTTTCTCCTGCAAGCATCTTGAGATTGAACACCCAGAGGTCGTTGCCAAATCTTATCCGGCTTTCTGGGACGACCTGAAGGCTATCGGCGCACGGATTACGTGTGCAGAAAATGACCTTATAATTTAATATCACACTATGGAAATACTCATTTACGCGCTCATCGCGCTTTTCATCATCGCCCTCATCGCTGGCAGCATACGCCAGTGGTGGTACCACCGCAAAGGCGAGGAAGTGCCCGACATTCAGGAACCGCGTCCAGACGGCTGCTGCGGACAGCATGAGGTGTGCGAGAAAGACAGTTTGCTCGCTGCCGTGAGCCGCGACATCGAATATTATGACGATGAAGAACTTGACGCCTATCGCAGACGCCCCTCCGACGAATACACCAACGAGGAAGTGGAGCAATTTCAAGAAGTGCTCTACACCATGAAGAGCGACGAGGTGGCCGGATGGGTACGCTCACTGCAATTGCGCGGCATCAATCTTCCCGACGACCTGAAAGACGAGGTCTTCATGATTGTTGGAGAACGGCGCGAGGGGTAAGTAAGTAGGGCGTTCAAAATCCAGAAAAATTTCGGCTCGTTTTTGAGCAAATAGCAAGCGAGTGCGGCATCGCTGCAAGGGGCACCGCGCGAACACCGGCGTAGGTTTGAGGCGAAGCACTGTAGCTCACTTTGCTCGCAAAGTGAGGGGGACGAATATTGTGGCGACCAAACACGGCTAAAAATCCAACAAGGTCATGCCTCTGAGCGCTGGCCATATTCGCTACGTGTTCGTGGCCCTCACTTTGCGAGCAAAGTGAGCTACAATGCTGGCGCCGCAACAGACGATTATGCGGGCCAGCGCAAATTTCCGTAGCGAGGGCGCTGCTGCTAATATTTAATGTTTCGATTTTGAACACCCTACCTTTCAGGGGCGCATATCGTTGGCGGGGCTTGCCCCGCTATAAGATTCGAGATATGAGCCCCTTACAGGGGCGAGGTTCATAAATCGGCCCCAAGAGGTAGGGGCAAGCCCCTACCCTAAATATGAGCCCCTTTCAGGGGCGCTGGCGCCTCTTTACCAACCTTGATTTTATGGAATTTTGAACACCCTAGTAAGTCATGGTCAAGGTGCTCTTTCACCATTAATAAGGGTGAAATACCATTGGTGATTACCAAACGGCTGTCGCCACAAATTCCTGCCGACATCCGCCAGTATAAAACAACGAAATCGGGCCGGGGCTCTCTGCTGAGAATCCCGGCCCGATTTGGTTTTAGGGTGCTTCTAAAAATTTCAGAATTATTAGAGCCCTCTTTATGTAATGTTTCCTTACGTCTGCTTACGCTTCCACGTCGTCCTCTTCCGTTTCCATCCAAGGCATATCGCTGAAGGAGTCTGAGGTGCTCTGCGTTTTGCTGCCGAAGCCGCCTGTGTGCTGTCCGCCGCTAATAGTCATCATCATGGAACCTTCTGCGAAGAGGTTGATGCACTCCGACTGAGGGGTGATATATTTCTTTTTCATAATTAGCTTGTTTTGAGTTTATTCGTCCGATTTACTGGGCAATAAATTTGCGTCCGTTTTGGAGGTAGAGGCCACCCTTGACCATCTTCGTCACGCGGCGTCCGCTGAGATCGTACACTGGAGCGTTGGCAGGCAGATTGTTCTGCACGTTGCCGATGGCGGTGGTGTTTCCGCCGTGGTTGACCATCACAGCCATGAGACCTTCCACCTTGTTGAGGTAAGCGCGGTTGGCGGGGAGCGAAGCACTGCCATCGGTTGAGAAGAAGCCCACGAGGCCAGTCTCGTTCGACACGCCGAAGATGAGTTTATCATCGAGTTGGCCCACCGCAATTTCACTGGTTGTGCCGATGAGGTCGTTATTTCCCAAAGTCTCAACGCCCGCAGTGGCAACAAGTTTGATTTGCTCGCTGTTGGTTCCCATCAGCACCACACCAGCGTTGGCAGGCACACGGCCCACTTCGCTCAGCATGAGTTCCTTTCCTTCAACGGTTCCCTTGTAGAGTTTGGCATCGCCGTCGTAGTCCTTGGCAATGGTGAAGTCAAACGGCAGAGCGGTGGAATTGAATGTGCCCTGACCAGGAACATCGTAGAGTTCCACTTCAAAGGTTGGCTCAACCATGCGGAAAGCAAAACCTTCATCGTCGGCGGCATAGTTCTTGAAGCCGATGCCTTTTGCGTTGTCGTCCAAACGCCAAGCAAATTCTTTATTGTTGGCGGCTGTCAGTGTACCTTTAATAGAAGAAGAACCAACAACGGGGCATACTGCGAAACCTCCTTCGGTATTGAAGATTTCCCACGTGCCTGTATAAGCAATAGGCCCTTTGAAAACCAAACTAGTTATATGCGACATAAGAAGTTCGCTATACAAGCTCTTGCCGGCGCCGACGCTCGTAAACTGGTAGCCATCGAAGGCATTACCCTTCACGTAAAACAAATCGTTGCGCACATTGTTCAGTTCATCGGCCTGCGCTGCCGCGCGGAACGCCAACGAACCATTATTGTTATAGAGGCGCGTGCCCTGCACGTTTTCCAGATAATAATATACAGGCGCTTCGTCCGTGCTCAATTTGAAAGGCAGAGTGGAAACGCAGTCAATCTTGAAGGTCTGTCCGTCATCGCCAACTTCCACCTTGCGCGTCGGCAGGGGGGCTTCAACGTATTCAGGAAGGCCAGCAGCCTGCGGGAAAGCACGGCCTGCAATGGCTGAAGAAACGGCTTGAGACTTTTTGACTTCGCCCTTCCAACAGAATTCATAATTGAACGAAACCACATCTGCGGCGTCGTACATGTCGTCAACGGCATAGAACTGGAACTGCGCATTGTTGGACGCGCTGGCGTTGGTGTCCCAATAGCCCAACACGTTGCCACTATTGGCCACTACATAAATATCTACATTATATGTGTTATAGCCTTGCGACCAAAACCATTTTTTCTTCTCAAACTTAGTGGCCGCCGTTTTCAGATAGCTCCAGCCGTCGGCAGATGCCACTGGCGTGAAGCCCTGGCCGGAAGCGGCGAGCGCGATTTTCGACTGCTGGCCGGGATTACACTCTTTGTCGTTGTTCTTAGGAGCTGGGATGGCAGGCCAGAAATAATTGTTTTTATCAAAAGCCTTGATGGTCAGTTGGCCGCCATCGTTGGCCACGTAGAAAACGTAGTTGACATCGTCGACAGCCTTTCCGGTCAAATCATGCGCCGCGCCCTTCGCATCAAACATCACGTTTGAGCCGTTGCGATAAACAAAACTGCCGTCGGCATCGGTCTTGTCGCTCTTCATTTTCAAAACGTAGTAGCCGCTCTTGAGGGCTGAAACAGCCGTCGGCGAGGAGGCTACGGTTTGTGCGGCCACATTCATGACGGCACAAACGGCGCACATCAAAATAACTGTTAATCTTCTCATTTGTATAAGTGGTAAGTATTGTTTTCAGGCTATGGAGCAAAAAGATACGGGGCCTTCGCCGGCCAACGATTTCTTTCGCCATCACCAAGTTTTCGGCCTGCAAAGTTCGCCCAATTATTGAAAACTGCCAACCACTGAATAGTTTTATCCCTCCTTCATTTGGTTTTATTGGCTCTTGACATCTTGCTTTTGCCCGATGCAATTGCCAAATGAAGACGGTTGGCCGACAGACATGAAATCGAGAATTTCCACACTTTTTCTTTATCCCCCGTCAGAAACGCCCTTTCAAGCACAGCTTTGCGGCAGACAATGAAGAAACAAGTGAAATTCCCCCCAACTCCCTTTGCCCAATAAACAGCAAATCGTAAATTTGCAAAAGATTCGGGAGGACAAGGCCGCCAGGCCCCAAGCGCCCGCACATCCTCAAAGAAAAAATCAACATACAATAGATATGATATTGTTTTTCAGAACTCCCCAGAAAAGCGTGATTGCCACGCAAGTGGACCACCAACTCTCAAGCGAGGAAATCCATGAACTCTCATGGCTTTTCGGCAATGCCACGCTTGAAAATGCCAGCACTTTGGAAGGCTGGTATGTCGGACCGCGCCGTGAAATGATTACACCTTGGAGCACCAATGCCGTAGAGATTACACAAAACATGAATCTCCACGGCATTGCGCGTATTGAAGAGTACTTCCCCGTGAGCGGTGAAGACGCTGAGCACGACCCCATGCTGCAACGCATGTACAACGGGCTCAACCAGGACATATTCACCGTCAACATCGAGCCGGCCGCCATCCAGTATGTCGAAGACCTCGAAAGCTACAACGAAGCAGAAGGTCTCGCGCTCTCACCTGCGGAAATCGAATACCTCCACGGCGTGGAGAAACAGTTGGGACGCCAGCTGACCGACTCTGAAGTGTTTGGCTTCGCCCAAATCAACTCTGAACACTGCCGACACAAGATTTTCGGCGGCTCGTTTATCATCGACGGCAAAGAAATGCCTTCTTCGCTCTTCGCCATGATCAAGAAGACCACGAAGGAGAATCCGCATAAAATCATTTCGGCCTACAAAGACAACGTGGCTTTCGCCGAAGGCCCCGTGGTGGAACAGTTTGCCCCGAAAGACCACGCCACTTCCGACTACTTCCAAGTGAAGGACATCGAGAGCGTGATTTCTCTCAAGGCCGAGACCCACAACTTCCCAACAACGGTTGAGCCGTTCAACGGCGCCTCAACAGGCACCGGCGGTGAAATCCGCGACCGAATGGGCGGCGGTGTCGGCTCTTGGCCGATTGCCGGAACGGCTGTTTACATGACGGCCTATCCGCGTCTTGACGGCGGCCGCGAATGGGAAGACATCCTGCCCGTCCGCCAGTGGCTCTACCAGACTCCGGAGCAGATTCTCATCAAGGCTTCCAATGGTGCGAGCGACTTTGGCAACAAATTCGGCCAACCGCTCATCACGGGTTCTGTCCTGACGTTTGAACACCAGGAAAACGGTGAGAAATATGGCTACGACAAGGTGATCATGCTCGCCGGCGGCGTTGGCTACGGCACGAAGCGCGACTGCCTGAAGGGCACACCTGTCAAGGGCAACAAGGTGGTGGTTGTCGGTGGCGACAACTATCGCATCGGCCTCGGCGGCGGTTCTGTCAGCTCAGTCGACACGGGTCGATATTCAAGCGGCATCGAGCTCAACGCCGTTCAGCGTGCCAACCCAGAAATGCAGAAGCGTGCCAACAACCTCGTGCGTGCGCTCTGCGAAGAAGACGTCAACCCCGTTGTCAGCATCCACGACCACGGTTCGGCTGGACACGTCAACTGCCTCTCCGAATTGGTGGAGGAATGTGGCGGCTTGATTGACATGACCAAGCTCCCCATCGGCGACAAGACGCTCTCGGCCAAGGAAATCATTGCCAACGAGAGCCAGGAGCGCATGGGATTGCTCATTCAGGAGGAACACCTCGAACACGTTCGCAAGATTGCAGAGCGCGAACGCGCCCCGATGTATGTGGTTGGCGAAACCACTGGCGACGCCCACTTCGCCTTCGAACAAGGCGATGGCAAGCGCCCATTTGACCTCGACGTGGCCCAGATGTTCGGACACTCTCCGAAGACGGTCATGGTGGACGAAACCGTTGAACGCAAATATAAGGATGTGACCTACGATGCGTCGCACCTCGACGAATATATCAACCGCGTGCTCCAGCTCGAAGCCGTTGCCTGCAAAGACTGGCTGACCAACAAGGTCGACCGCTCCGTGACTGGCAAGGTGGCCCGCCAGCAGACGCAGGGCGAAATCCAATTGCCGCTTTCCGACTGCGGCGTGGTGGCACTCGACTATCGCGGCAAGAAGGGCATCGCCACGGCCATCGGCCACGCACCGCAGGCCGGATTGGCCGACCCCGCCGCTGGCAGTGTGCTTTCTGTGGCTGAATCGCTGACCAACCTCGTTTGGGCGCCCCTGGCCAACGGTCTCGACACCGTTTCGCTCTCAGCCAACTGGATGTGGCCATGCCGCTCACAGAAGGGTGAAGACGCACGCCTCTACAAGGGCGTTGAGGCGTTGAGCGATTTCTGCTGCGCCTTGAAGGTGAACGTGCCGACGGGCAAGGACTCGCTCTCGCTCTCACAGCAATACCCCAACGGCGAGAAGATTATCTCTCCGGGAACGGTCATCGTCAGCGCCGGCGGTGAGGTGAGCGACATCCGCAAGGTGGTGTCTCCTGTCGTTGTCAACGACAAGCACACAACGCTCTATCACATCGACTTCTCCTTCGACGACCTCCGTCTCGGCGGTTCGGCCTTCGCACAGAGCCGCGGCTTCGTGGGCTCCGACGTGCCAACGGTCAAGAACCCCGAATATTTCCGCGATGCCTTCAACACCGTTCAGGAACTCATCAACAAGGGCCTCATCCTCGCCGGACACGACATCTCTGCCGGCGGTTTGATCACCTGTCTGCTCGAAATGTGCTTCGCCAACACGGAAGGCGGTCTTGAAATCTCTGTCGACAAGTTCAAGCACACCGACCTCGTGAAGATTCTCTTTGCCGAGAACCCAGCCATCGTGGTTCAGGTGCGCAACAAAGACAAGAAGGAATTTAAGGAAATCCTCGACGAAGCTGGCATCGGCTACGTGAAGATTGGCCAGCCTGCTGAAGAACGCCACATCTTGGTGGAACACGACGGACAGACTTACCAGTTTGGCATCGACTATCTGCGCGACGTATGGTATGAAACGTCTTACCTGCTCGACACGAAGCAGAGCTTCAACGGCTGTGCACGCCAGCGTTACGAGAACTATAAGGAACAGCCGCTGGAATACAACATCGTCCACACGGTGGCCAACGACGGCGACAAACCATTTGACGGCACCTTCGCCCAGCAAGGCATCAACGCCAACCGCCGCGAGGCCAGCGGCATCCGCGCCGCCATCATCCGCGAAAAGGGAACGAACGGCGAACGCGAAATGGCTTACGCCCTCTATCTGGCTGGCTTCGACGTGAAGGACGTGATGATGACCGACCTCGTTTCGGGCCGCGAAACGCTCGACGACGTCAACATGATTGTCTTCTGCGGCGGATTCTCTAACTCCGACGTACTCGGCTCTGCCAAGGGATGGGCTGGTGCCTTCCTCTTCAACCCGAAGGCCAAGGAAGCCCTCGACCGCTTCTACGCCCGCGAAGATACGCTCTCGCTCGGCGTGTGCAACGGTTGCCAGTTGATGGTGGAACTCAACCTCATCAATCCAGAACACAAAGAGCGTGCCCACATGCTCCACAACGACAGCCACAAGTTTGAGAGCGCCTTTGTCGGTGTGACGGTTCCGACCAACCGCAGCGTGATGTTCGGCAGTCTCTCTGGCGACAAGCTCGGCATCTGGGTGGCCCACGGCGAAGGCAAGTTCTCTTTGCCGTTGCCTGAAGACGACTACAACGTGGTGCTGAAATACAGCTACGACAGCTATCCTGGCAACCCGAACGGTTCTGACTACAGCGTGGCTGGTATCTGCTCTGCCGATGGCCGCCACCTGGCAATGATGCCCCACTTGGAGCGTGCCTTCTATCCTTGGCAGTGTGCCTACTATCCTGCCGACCGCCGCGCAGAAGAGGTAACGCCGTGGATTGAGGCCTTCGTCAACGCCCGCCGTTGGGTTGAAGCCCACAAGAAATAATAGGGTTCCCGTTCGGCCGGGACGAGCCGTCTCGACGGAACGTGTTTCCCACACAACAATAATAAGCAGGCGCTCAACGCGATGTTGAGCGCCTGCTTATTGTTTATATATGGTGTCGATGGGTTTTTCCGCCGCCTGTTCGGGACGGAAAAATCCAGATTCACGACTTGGCGGCGAACGCCGTCCCAGGCACGACCGCATCTGGGAGCAGAGACGGTCGTCGCTCGGCCCAGATGCGATCGTCGCTGGGAGCAGATGCGGGCGCGGCACGTCCCAGATTCGCCAAAAGGCATGGGGATTGGATTGGGGGGAATGGGGAGGCGGGAGAGAGATGCGGACCTGAAAGATAGGGGGCAAAATAGGAATATTAAAGGTTGGTGGAGATTGTGCA
>ULXH01055111.1_pt1 | contig 15353 bp, 14 predicted proteins | sample 1961101 | NCBI WGS metagenome assembly ULXH01 (sample SAMEA4835833, study PRJEB28245) | human gut metagenome | biome: gut microbiome; material: fecal sample | place: Denmark | collected 2008 | reverse complement strand
TTACTGTGTTTTCAAAAGTATCGTTATCTAACTTCATCTTTTGTTGTTCCAACATTAGACTTCTATGTGTATTGGCATACAGACAGCAGTGTGAACAACTTCTATGGATTCAGCATTGATTCTGTGGAGATGACAGATGATGCAGCTTTGACCGGAACGGAAGTTTCATCCCTTCCGGCATACAATACTGTTCAAACTTCTGACATCACCACTGTTCAGACTGCGCACAATCCATATTTGAACGCATCAAATCTGTTATGGCATTACACCCACACTGTACCTGATGACTTTGTTGGAAAGAAAACCTTCAAGGTCGGTGCAGTCACAGTGGTTGACAGCAATGATTCACTTTACAGATACACCAATTATGAAAACACATTGGACTGTATCAAAGAAAAGTTACTGAAATCACTTGGTGGTCATATTCGCATCAGAAAGGCAGATGGTGTCAGATACCTTGATTATTTGGCTGATTATCCGGTAACAAGTGACCAAGTGATTGAATTTGGGAAAAACCTTCTTGATTTCAGTCAGACACTTGATGCACAGGACATTGCAACCGCAATCATTCCACTTGGTGCAAAACTTGAAGAAAGCACCATTGAAGCACTTGATGAAAGGTTGACAATAAAGTCTGTAAACAATGACTGTGACTTCATCTTCAGTCAAGCAGCAGTTGACACATTTGGATGGGTATTCAGAACAGTCACATTTGATGCAGTGACCGTTCCATCCAATCTGAAAAGAAAGGGTGAAGAATATCTTTCAAGTATTCAGTTTGAATCCCTTGTCCTTGATGTGACAGCGGTGGATTTGAACAATGTGAATGTGGATATATCAAGAATTCATCTTCTTGATAGGGTCAGGGTGAAGTCTGAACCACACGGTCTTGACAGTTTCTTCCCTGTAACAAAATTGACAATTTCCCTTGAAAAACCGGAAAGTGACAAGATTGTTCTTGGAAGCGAAAATGCAAAAGTTACAATGACCGGTTCAAACACTTCAACAAAAACTGACATTATGGAACGCATTGAAAACATTCCTTCTGAAAGTTCCATTTTGAAAGAAGCAATTGACAATGCAACCGCCTTGATAAATTCCGCAACACACGGATTTGTTGTGACCACTGCCAATGAACAACTGATTATGGATACCGATGACATAGAAACCGCATCCAAAGTGTGGCGGTGGAATTTGAATGGTCTTGGTTATTCAAACACCGGTTATAAAGGCACATACACCACGGCAATCACAATGGATGGTCAGATTGTCGGTGACCGCTTGGTTGGTGGTTCTGTTTCTGCTGAAAAGTTGTCTGTGGAATACAAATCCAATGTTGAAAAGGCAATTGAACTTGCAAAAGAAAATGCCAATGATGCAACGGACAACAAATTGAAATCCTATTATACCAAAACACAGGTTACCACAGCAATCAAGAACAGTGCTGATTCTGTTTTGATTTCTGCAAAAGAAGAAGCGGTTGAATATACGGATAGCCGTTTGACCGCATACGCAACAAAGGCTGAAATTAAGGTTAAAACGGACAGTATTGAAAGCACCGTTTCAAAGAAGTTGAATTCTTCTGAATTTACAACCAAACTGACACAATCATCCTATTATGTCAGACTTGCTTGGAATAACTGTTCGCAGTACATTCAGTTTGAAGGTTCTGCATTGAATATCTATGACTATAACAATTATAAATTGATGTCATTGAATTCAAGCGGAAATTGGTATTATCGTGACGGTTCAACAATTGGAAGGATAGGAACAAACCAATGGCAAGGTGACAGCAGTTATAAAGGACTTGTTTTTGACCTTGAAAACACCGCATCCTATATGTGTTGGGCAGCGAAAGATTCAAACAATGCTTCATCATACATAGTCAAATTGATTTATCATCATAAGACTTCAAAGACTAAAAAAGGATTGCATTTTAGTTGTAATACATACGCAAATGGCTGTTTGTATCTAACCGATGCTTATAAAATCAACAATTATACAGATGGGTCAGTTGGTTATAACGGTGAATTCAACTTTTATGGTGGTGCTTATGTAAAGAATGGTTTTGGTATTGGTCAAGGTGACTTCACAGTTTATAACAATGTAAATATAGATTTTTATTCTGAACTTGATATGCACAACTATTCTATCAAGAATCAGTCTGATGCAAGAATGAAAAAGAATATTCAACAAACAAAGATTGACGGCTTGAAAGTTTTGAATGGCTTTGACCTGAAAGAATTTGATTGGGTGCAGGATGGCAGTCACGATGAAATTGGCATCATTGCACAGCAACTTCAAATGGTGGCACCAGAATTGGTCACCGAAGCACCTGACGGTCATTTGTCTATCAAAACAACCAAGTTTATTTTCTATCTTATCAAAGCGGTTCAGGAATTGTCTGAAAAGATGGGTCTTGAATATGAAAAGACTGAATGGTTTGACCCTTATACCTTACTTGAAAAGAAAACCTTCTGTGCAAGTATGGCTGACGGTGTATTCCAAGAAGTCAAAGAAGAAAAAATTGTTGAACCTATAAAAATACCAATCAGAAAGTGAGGATTTGCAAAATGGCAAACGAAAAGAAAAATGTTCCGTTATCTGTGATAATGGAAGAAGCAAAAAAAGGGTATATTGAAGGTATTCAGAAAGTGAATGAAAAATTCAATCTTCCTGCATTCCTTGCTGAACCTATTCTTTCCGGCATTCTTGCTGATATTCGGCAGCAGAAAAATATTGAACTTGCAAATGATTATGCTTCATTGCAAAATGCAGAGCAAGACCACAAAAAGGAAGGTGAAGAATAATGGCAAATATCAAACCCTATACTGACCAAATCAAAAATGCGGTTTACGGTGAGGAAGTCCGGGATTCCATTGTTTCTGCTTTGGAAAAAGTAAATGATGACAATGAATCATATCAGGACATAAAGGATGAAATCACCGCTGACAAGACACACATTGATGCACAGGTTGAAGAATTCGGTGATATGGTTACTGAAGCACAGACAACCAAAACCGCATTGGATTCTTCTGTTCAGGCTGCAAACACGGCAAAATCCAATGTTCAAAGTGCAACCACTACTGCTAACACTGCAAAGGCAAATTTGCAAACGGCAACTACGGCAGCGAACACGGCAAAGACTGCCTTGGAACAGGCAACAGCAGATGCAAACACTGCAAAAACAAATGCAAATACTGCAAAAAATCAGTTAAACACAGCAATCACAAATGCGAATACTGCAAAATCAAACTTGGATTCTACCAAGACTGCTGCTGACAATGTCCTTTCTGCATTGAATACTGCAATCAGTCAGGCATCAACATCCAAAGGAAACCTTGACACAACCATTGCAAGTGCGAACACTGCCAAAAGTCAGCTTCAGGAAGTTATCAACAGTTCCGAAACCGCTAAAATCAACCTTTCCACTGTCATTGCATCGGCAACTGAAATCAACACCACTTTGTCTGCAACCATTCAGACCGGCACTGAATTAAACGCATCCTTGGCATCACAGAACAGTCAAGCACTTGCGAATATCACAAATCTGTCTGATGAAAACTTCAAAGCAGATGAAATCTTGACAGGTGTGGATGACATCAAAGCATATCTTGGTTACACTGATGAAGATATTGCAGGAATCTGTGTTGACTATCAGAACAAGACCTTCAAAAGACTTGCAGGTGCTTATGATAAACAAGCAGGTACAGATTTTGATGTGTTCGCAATGTTCGGTGGTAGAAAAAGGTGCAATGTTTCTGATGATGGAACAATTGTGGCATATTACGGTGATGAAGATTATGCAGAAGATGGTTCAATGGGGCAGGTTATGGTTTATCAACCTGCATTCTATTACAAGGTTGTTCCGATTGTATATGACAAGAACACCACAACCGGCATTGGCTATCATTTACGCAAAGCAAATTATTATGTCAGCACAAGACCAAAGACCGGATTCAAACTTCACCCGGCGTTCTATGATGCAAACGGCAATGCGGTTGATTATATTCTTCTATCTGCTTATGAAGGCAGTATGTATGATGTATCAGGCACAGTTTATGTTAATGACGGTGTTGACACCGATACCGCAATTGAAACCGGTGACCTGCTCTGCTCGGTTGCAGGAAAAAAACCGATTTCCGGACTGAAGAAGAATTTAACAAAAGCAAATCTTGAATTGATGGCACAGAATAGGGGTGCAAATTGGCATCTTGAAAATATCAAGGCTACTTCTGCAAACCAACTTCTGATGATAATTGAACTTGGAACGATGAACACCCAAACCGCTATTGGTCAGGGTGTTGTTTCAATTTCAGACAATTCAGCATACAACTGTGCATCACTTACCGGGTCAACTACTTCCATTGGCAATGGCACCGGACAGGCAACCGAAACCACAAATGAAATTGGTGGCACTGAAACGGCATACACCACATCCGGAAAACTTGCTGTTACATACAGGGGTGTTGAAAACCCTTGGGGTAATATTTGGAAACACATTCAGGGCATCAATATTTGGGGTAATGGCTCTATGGGTGGCGGTCAACCCTATGTTGCAGAAGGTTTCACATATAACGAATCCAAAAACACTGAACCATATCACCCTGTTGGATTTACCCTTGCAAACGCAACCGGTTATGTCAACGCAATGGGTTATGGTTCAGAAGAATATGATTGGCTGTTTATGCCTTCAGAAATCGGTGGTTCTTCTGCACTTCCTGTTGGTGATTATCTCTATGTTACACCAAACCTGAACGGTTACAGAATCGCCCGGTTGGGCGGTAGTTGGGCTACTGGCGGTTATGCGGGCGGTTTCTGTTGGGCTTGTACTTACGGTGTCGGTTATCGTTATCGGGCTGTCGGCGGTCGCTTGGTGTATGTACCAACCGCAACTGTATAAATAAAAATATGGGCAAGCAAACGGTGATATGTATTACATTACACCCTGCACAAAAAAAGCATTTAATCACCCAATTAGGCAGTAATTGGAATAATGGCAGTAATGCAGGCAGTTTCTATTGGAATTGTAATAACAGTGTCAGTAATCGTAATCGGAATATCAGCGGTCACTTAGTAAATGCACATAAAACCTATTGTTGTGATATTGCTTGCCCTGCCACTTGGCAAAACATAAAAATTGCTTTTAACTGTATTGGTAGGTGCTGATGTTATTGAACTACACACCGTTTGAAGATTCAGTCTAAAGTGCATACAAAAGGAATCCATCAAATATGAAAAGATATTCACACCCAATCGGTGACAGCAGTCACACTTTATGGGATGCAATGTGTTCAATGGATAACCTGAAGTTAGCACACCAAAATGCGAAGAAAGGAAAGGGATGGTATAAAGAAGTCAAGATGGTTGATGAAAACCCTGATTATTACTTTGGGTTGTTGCAAGAAATGCTTATCAATCATACATATAAAACTTCTGAATATCAGACATTTTATAAAACAGATAGTAATAAAAAGCGGTTAATTTTCAAATTGCCTTACTTCCCTGACCGCATTTGTCAATGGGCAGTTCTGCAAGTGATTGAACCAATCATTTTGAAAAATTTCACCGCTGACACCTATTCTGCTATACCTGACAGGGGCATTCACAAATGCTTTGCAAAACTTCAAGATGCTTTGCAGAATGATGTGAAAGGGTCGCAGTATTGTTTGAAGATTGATGCAAAACAATATTATCCTTCCATTGACCATCACATCTTGAAAATGAAATATAGACGGTTATTCAAGGATGATGACCTTTTATGGCTGCTTGATGAAATTATTGATTCAACACCCGGTGACAAAGGCATCCCCATTGGAAACTATCTTTCACAGTGGTCGGGTAACTTTTATTTATCTTCCTTTGACCATTGGATAAAAGAAGTCAAAGGAATTAAGCATTACTTCAGGTATATGGATGATATTGTTATCCTTCACGAATCAAAAGAATACCTGCATCAGTTGCGAAAAGAAATTGATGCTTACTTCCGGACAGAACTGAAGTTGACAATTAAAGAAAATTGGCAGGTATTTCCCACTTATAAAAGGGGTATTGATTTTGTGGGATATAGGTCTTTTCTGAATTACACCTTGTTAAGAAAAAGCACTTGCAAGAATTTTAAGGTGAAGATGGTTGCAATAAATAAGAAAAGGTTGAACGGAAAATCACTAACCTATTCAGAATGGTGTTCAATCAATTCTTATAAAGGGTGGTTGAAGCACTGTGACAGTTACCGATTACAGATAAAATATTTGAAGTCATTAGAACAGTATGCTGATAACTACTACAATCAAAATATCAAAATGAAAGGGTGATTATTATGGTTGATTATGGAATTGTCAGAAGTACGGTCAAGCCGGAAGAAAAGGTGATTGATGAATTCAGTGTGTGGGCAAACACTGATATTTCAGAAATTGAAGTGTCACACGAAGATGACACCCACACTGAATTTGAATATCATCAAGTTCAGTATTCCAAAGATGAATACATCAAGATGATTGATGAAAAGAATGCAGCTTTGGAAACACAGGTAACTGACACACAGATTGCCTTGTGTGATGTTTATGAAATGATGCTTTAAGCGGAAAGGAAGATAAATATGGCAAAAGTATATGCAGACCTTATCAAGAAGGGCATCAAAACAATTGATGATGTTCCTGAAAATCTGAAAGATGATGTTCAGAAAATCTTGGATGGTGAAGGTTGATGTTGGTCAACTTTATCATAAAAATATTATTCAGAAAGGATGAAGAACAAATGGCAGTAGTCTATGCAACCCTTATTGTCAAGGGAAAGAAAACCTTTGATGCCGTTCCCGAAAGAATCAAAGAACAGGTGAAGCAGGTTCTTATTGACCTTGATTGCGGTGACTTGGTGGCAGAGTGACCACACAGCAGCCTTTTCAGGCTTTGGGTATGGAATTATACCCTAACAAATTAAATGCCCTTGTAGGCTCTCTGAATGGCTTACAAGGGCATTCCATTTTCAAAAGAAAGTTGGTGGTTAAAGATTGAAAGAATTTTTTGTGCAAACATACACAATTGCATTACCCATTGTGCTGACTGCTCTGATGGGATATATTGTGTGGCTTCTGAAAAATCAGAAGAAAGACCGAAGTGCAAACAGCAAAGGAACAATGCTTCTTTTGCGTGTGCAGCTTATTGAATATCACGATAAATATAACACCCTCGGTGAAATTCCAAGTTATGCTTATGAAAATTTTATGGAAATGTATCAAGCATATCACGAATTAGGGGGGAATGGTATGGTGACAAAAATGAAACAGGAAATTGAGGAACTACACCTTAAAAACAAAAAGAGCGAATGAAAGGATGGCATTCATTATGAAAAACATTGATTGGAAAAGAAAGTTGACAAGTAGAAAGTTTTGGGCAGCAGTGGTTGGTTTTGTAACCCCTACAATGCTTGCATTTGGTGTGTCTGACAGCGTTGTGACACAGGTTGCCGGAATCATTATGGCAGGTGCAACCTGCATTGCTTACATTATCGGCGAAGGTCTTGTTGATTCAAACAGAACAGACAGCACAGAAAGTGAGGATGAAAACAATGGTTGATGAAAAGAACATTCCGGAAGTTGAAGAAGAACTTTCCGCAGAAGCACTTGACGAACTTTCAAACAACAAGGGGGAAGATGAATAATGGCATACACAAACAGTCCTTTGGTATCATATACCAAAATTTCACCTAACAGAACCAAGAACAGAAATCACGCAATTGACACCATCACCATTCACTGTGTGGTTGGTCAGTGCAGTGTTGAAACCTTGGGAAATGTTTTTGCACCGGTCAGCAGACAGGCATCTTCCAATTATGGTGTTGGTGTTGATGGTCGCATTGGTATGTACTGTGAGGAAAAAGACCGTTCTTGGTGTACTTCTTCCGGTGTTAATGACCACAGAGCAATCACCATTGAAGTTGCATCTGACACAAAACATCCGTATGCAGTAAATTCCAAGGCTTATGCAGCACTGCTTGACCTTGTAACCGACATCTGCAAAAGAAACGGTATCAAGAAACTTGTTTGGTCAACTAACAAGAATGACCGTGTAAATCATTTGAACGGATGCAATATGACGGTTCACAGAGATTACGCAAACAAGTCCTGTCCCGGTGAATACCTTTACAGCAGACACGGTGAAATTGCTGCTGAAGTCAACAAAAGACTTGGTACAGTTTCAAACCCTGTCACACCGCCTTCTGTGACAAACACCATCAAGGAAAATGACATTGTAAAAATCGCAAGCAATGCAACATACTATGATGGAAAGACACCTGTTCCTTCTTGGGTCAGAAATAAGAAATGGATTGTTAAACAGTGCAAAGGTGACAGAGCAGTGATTGACAAGTCTGAAGATGGAAAGAATGCCATTTGCAGTCCTATCAATACAAAGTTCTTGACCGTTGTCAAGACATCCGAACCTGCAAAACCTGTTGCCTTCAAACCATATCTTGTAAAGGTCAACACTGATGCTTTGAACATCCGCAAGGGTGCTGGAACGAATTTTGCCAAGACCGGTTGCATCACTGACAAAGGTACATACACCATTGTTGCTGAAAGCAAAGGTCAGGGTTCTGACAAAGGATGGGGAAAACTGAAGTCCGGTGCAGGTTGGATTTCCCTTGATTACTGCATCAAAAAGTAACACTAACCTGTTACTAATGAGATACTAACCGCCTTGATTTTGGGCGGTTTCACAAGTGTTCAAAATCGTTAAAAGTATTGAAAACACTGTGGTTTCAATCACTTGTATTTTGAACTGATTTATGGTATAATGTAACCCGTATACGGCAAACTCCATTCTTTTTACGAAAGGAAACACGATAAATGTCACTGTTAACCAAAATTTTCGGAGATTATTCGTCGAAAGAAGTAAAACGCGTAATGCCCATTCAAAAAAAGGTATTAAGCTATGAGGACGAATATTCTCGCCTTTCCGACGAGGAGCTGAAGGCGAAGACTCCGGAGTTCAAAGAAAGACTTAAAAACGGCGAAACGCTCGACGATATTCTCCCCGAAGCATTTGCGGTATGCCGCGAGGCTTCATCAAGAGTTCTCAATATGAAGCACTTCCCGGTTCAGATAATCGGCGGTATCATACTTCACCAGGGTCGTATTGCCGAGATGAAAACGGGCGAGGGCAAAACCCTCGTCGCAACATTGCCCGCTTACCTCAACGCTCTTTCCGGAAAAGGCGTTCACATAGTAACCGTCAACGATTATCTTGCCCGCCGCGACTCGGAGTGGATGGGCAAGCTCTACCGCTTCCTCGGTCTTTCCGTAGGACTTATAGTCCACGAGCTCAACAACGACGAGAGAAGGGCGGCATACTCCGCCGACATAACCTACGGAACAAACAACGAGATGGGCTTTGACTATCTTCGAGACAATATGATAGCCTATGCGGAGCAGAGAGTTCAGCGCGGTCACGCGTTTGCCATCGTGGACGAGGTTGACTCGATTCTTATCGATGAAGCGAGAACACCCCTTATCATATCAGGCGTCGGCGACAAGTCGACAGACCTTTATAAGATTGCCGACAGCTTCGCAAAAACCCTTAAAAAGGTTACCGTCAAGGAGCTCGACTCAAAGCAGAACGCCGAGGAGGAGCTTTCCGAGGACGGCGACTTCGTAGTTGACGAAAAGGCGAAAACCGCAACGCTCACAAAATCCGGTATTGCAAAGGCAGAGGCATATTTTAACCTCGAAAACCTTATGGACAGCGAGAACATAACCGTTCTCCACCACATAGAGCAGGCAATAAAGGCCATAGGCGTTATGAAACGCGACGTTGACTACGTTGTAAAGGACGGCGAAGTTCTCATAGTTGACGAATTCACCGGACGTATAATGCTCGGCCGTCGTTACAGCGAGGGTCTGCACCAGGCAATCGAGGCAAAGGAGGGCGTTAAGGTAGAGAGAGAGTCTAAGACGCTCGCCACCATCACCTTCCAGAATTACTTCAGACTTTACGACAAGCTTTCGGGTATGACCGGTACCGCCATGACAGAGAGCACCGAGTTCCAGGAGATTTACTCTCTCGATGTCATTTCGATTCCGACTAACAAGCCGATGATAAGAATCGACGACCCGGACGTTCTCTACAAAACGGAACAGGCTAAATTCAATGCGATAATCGACCGCATTATAGAATGTCACGAAAACGGTCAGCCCGTGCTCGTGGGTACGATAAGCATCGAAAAGAGCGAGGCTTTGTCAAAGGCACTCAAAAAACGCGGTATAAAGCACGAGGTACTCAACGCCAAGTACCACGAAAAAGAAGCCGAAATCATAGCTCAGGCAGGTAAATTCAGAGCCGTGACGATAGCCACCAATATGGCAGGCCGCGGTACCGATATTATTCTCGGAGGAAACCCCGAATACATGGCAAAGGCCGAGATGCGTAAAAAGGGCTATTCGGACGAGCTTATTGCCGAGGCAACAGGTTATGCAGAGACTTCCGACGAAGAGATTCTCGAAGCGAGAAAGACATTCCGTGAGCTTGAAAACAAGCACAAGGAAGAGCTCAAGGACGAAGCCGCAAAGGTTAGAAATGCAGGCGGTCTTTACATCATAGGTACGGAACGCCACGAGTCGAGACGAATCGACAATCAGCTGCGCGGCCGTTCGGGACGTCAGGGAGACCCCGGTCACAGCCAGTTCTTCCTCTCTGCCGAGGACGACCTTTTAAGACTCTTTGCAGGTGACAGATTCTATAACATTCTTAACAACTTCAAGGCAGTCGGCGATATGCCGATAGAGGCCGGCATTCTTTCAAAATCAATTGAGAGTGCTCAGAAAAAGGTAGAGGCCAACAACTTTGCAACGCGCCGTAACGTCCTCGAATTCGACGACGTTATGAACGAGCAGCGTAAAAAGATTTACAGCGAACGCAATCAGGTGCTCGACGGAGCCGATCTTCACGAAACGATTCAGAAGATGATAAACGACTACTTTGACAGTATGGTTCAGTTCTACTGCCCGTCGTCACTTCCCGAAAACGAGTGGAACCTCGCCGGTATGAAGACAAAGCTCGGCTGGATTATAGGTTCCGATTCGCTCGACGAGCTCAAGACCCCCGACGATTATCTTAAATACTTCCTCTCAAAAGCCGAAAAGCTTTACAACGACCGCAAGCAGAAGTACGGAGCGGAGATTATGAGCCTGCTCGAGAGAAAAATACTTCTTCAGAACGTAGACCGCAACTGGATGGATCACCTCGACGCAATGGAGGAATTAAAGCGCGGTATTTACCTTCGCTCCTACGGTCAGCAGAACCCGATAGTAGCATTCCGTATGGAGAGCTACGATATGTTTGAGGAAATGACCGATGCCATTCGCGAGGGTACGGTCACCGGCATTCTTACGGTTGTAATCCGCACCGAAGCGGACACAAAGCGCGAGCAGCAGGGCAAGATTACCTCCACAAGCGGAGCTACCGACGGCAGTGAAAAGAAGCAGCCGGTCAGAAAAGCCAAAAAGCCCGGCAGAAACGACCCGTGCCCATGCGGAAGCGGTAAAAAATACAAATACTGCTGCGGCAAGGACGACTGATATAACGGTGACTCATAAATAAATTTAAAAGACGGATATAAAGCTTGTGTTTTATGTCCGTCTTTCTTTTCGTCTTTGTTTATTGACTTATTATATAAATCGATTTATAATACAATATATATTGTTAATTATGCACATTATATGCGTGGCAAGCGGGAGGGCAAAATGAAAACATTTTTTACGGTGCTGTTTATTATAGCAGCAGTTGTATTTTTAGTATGCATCATATTCAGAGGGGAAACGCCCGACAAGCCCAAGAAGAACATTAAGAGCGACAATCCGGCTATACTGCCATATGGCAAGACGGGAGTTTTGGCTCATCGCTCCGGGGCAGGGCTCGCTCCGGAAAATACTCTGCTCGCCTTTCAGAATATGATCAAGAACAGGGATAAATTCGAACTTGAAGGCTTTGAATTTGACCTGCACCTCACAAAGGACGGCCAAATAATAGTCCTGCATGACGACACGCTTGACCGCACAAGCGATTCGGAGGAATATTTCGGCAAGTCCGGCGTATTGCCGTGCGACCTGAGCTTTGAGGAGCTGCGAAAGCTTAATATGGGCGAAAAGTTTGTTCTTCCCGACGGTTCTATACCTTACGAGGGTCTGCGAGGCGACAAAATTCCGGACTCACTCCGCATTATAAGGCTCAGCGACGTATTTGATTTTCTTGCTCCGTACGGGGATTACACCTTTACCGTTGATATTAAAAACGACGGTGACATCGGTTACCGCACCGCAGATGAGCTTCACCGCCTTTTGGTAAAGTATAATATGCTCTCACGCACGGCCGTAGCCTCATTTCACAAGAGCAATATTCGGTATCTTGACGAAAAATATCCCGACATAACACGTTCGGCCACAATACACGAGGTAGTCAGATTCTATTTTCAGAGTTTCTTTCACATTCCGTATAAGCAGGGTCATTTCAAGTTTAAATATCTGCACATTCCGTATAAGGATTACTTCTTCAACCTCGGTACTACAAGGCTTATAAATTACGCCCACAGCTACGGTATAGCCGTTCAGTACTGGACCATAAACGACCCGAAAATAATGAAGCGCCTCGAAAAGAACGGTGCGGACGCAGTCTTTACAGACCTGCCGGACTTAGCTTACGAGACGCTCAACGATATTAAATAATGTTTTGATTACTCCGAAACGAAGTCTGCGACAAAGCGTGTTTTTACATACGGCGCCGAACGTTCCTTATGGGCAACATGCAGCGGATGCACCTGAAATGCCGGAATATTCTCCATACGCTCAAATTCCGCATAAAATACAAAATCGCAGTCGCTGTCGGCGAAGTTTTCACCGATTTCCGCTTTTATGAGCCCCGGAATCTTTCCGACGAGATTCTTAGCCGAGTCAGACATCATTTTCAGTACCTCTTTGCGGTTTGAATCATTGACATTGTCGGAAAATGTCCAAAAAATAATATGCCTTACCATTGTGTAACACACCCCTTGGGAAAATATCGGTACCGCGCAAAGCAACTATACCGATGTTATTGTATCATAAAAAAATCAAAAATAAACCCTTGACAAAAAATTTAAAGTGTGTTTTAATGACCTAAACCGATGAAACGGAAGTAAAACTGCAAAACGAACATTTAGCGAGCCGGAGGCGGTGTGAGTCCGGTTGTTACGGTGCAGACAAATGGTCCGCTGAGGGCGCAATGAAAAGTTGCGACGGAGCTTTCACGTTACAGAAAGAGGAATATGTCAGTATTCCGTCAGAGTGAGCGTTTTACGCTAATCAAGGTGGTACCGCAGGTAATTTCCTGTCCTTGTATTTTTACAAGGACAGTTTTTTTATTATACAGAAGATTTCAGGAGGATTTTAAAATGAAAAAGTTTTTTGCAGTTATGCTGTCACTTATGCTCACGGTGCTCACATTTGCATCATGTCAGAGCACAGGCAAAACAAACAGCACCACGAACTCCGACCCCGGCACAAACAACACCGGTAAGAAGTACAAGGTTGCAATAGTTCAGCTCGCAGACAACGGCGCCTTCACAGAGATGCGCGAGTCATTTATTCAGGAGATGAGAACACTCGGCTACGATGAAGCGCAGATGATATTTGACATCAAAAATGCACAGGGCGATCAGTCCGCGCTCAACACCATAAGCCAGGGGCTTAAAAACGGCGACTACGACCTTATAGTTCCGATAGTTACGCCCGCCACAATGTCAGTCGTAAATCAAGGCCTTAAAACTCCCGTCGTATTTATTTCCGTTACAAATCCCGTCGGCTCCGGCATTATGACAAGCATGGAAAAGCCCGATAAAAATGCAACCGGTACCTCAAACATAGTTCCGGTTGACCAGATATTCGGCCTTGCAAAAGAGCTTACTCCCGATGTCAAAAAAATAGGCATACTCTACTGCTCGGGCGAAGATAACGCCGTAAAAACCGCCGCTAAGGCTAAGGATTACCTCTCACAGAGCGGCTATGCCTACGAAGAGGTAACCGTTACAAATTCCTCAGAGGTACAGTCGGCCGCAACCTCGCTCGCCGCAAAGTGTGATGCTCTTTACATTCCCATAGATTCCACCGTACAGGCTGCCATGGAGCAGGTAGTAGAGGCGGCAACAGCCAAAAAGATTCCCGTATACGGCAGCGACCCCGTAATGGTTCAGAAAGGCGCGCTTGCAAGCGTCAGCGTAAGCAACACACAGCTCGGCGAAAAAGCTGCCGATATGGCTGATAAAATCTTAAAAGGTACTCCCGTATCGGAGGTTCCCGCAGTTGCGCTCACGGATTATCAGTATGTCATAAACAGCAAGACCGCAAGCACACTCGGTATTAAAACACCTACCGGTGACAACTATCAGTTCATCGGCGCATAATTTGAGTCTTTCAGGGGTTAGGAAAATTTTCGAAAAGCATCTCGGCGGCCGAGCTTTAACACGCCGCTTTGATTGTCGCTTTCCGAGTATTTTGCAGCCCCTTTAAATTTTTGTTAGGAGAAAAGCTTATGCTTTCTGTTGTTTCGGGCGCGGTGCTGCTCGGCTTTCAATACGCTCTTTTGGCACTCGGCGTCTATATTTCATTCCGCATACTGAACATTCCCGACCTCACCGTTGACGGAAGCTTCACCTTCGGCATTGCCGTCTCCGCAGTCCTGTGCGCTTCGGGTCATCCGTTTTTGGGTCTTATGGCGGCCGTATTCGCCGGCTTTGCCGCAGGAATTATCACGGGATTTTTACAAACAAAAGCAAAAATTCACCCGATACTTGCCGGAATACTCACCATGAGCGGTCTTTACACAGTCAATATAACTATTATGGGTGCTCCCAATGTATCTTTGATAGGCAAAAAGAGATTTTATGACGGTTTCGCGTCGCTGTTCGGCGAAAACAGCTCGGGGGATCTGCCTAAAATGATTTTGGCGGCGGTAATCTGCGCGATATGTGTAGTACTGCTGATTATGTTCTTTAAAACCGTTCTCGGCTTATGTATAAGAGCCACAGGAGGCAATAAGGATATGGTAAGAGCCTCCTCGATAAATACCGACATAACCACCGTAACCGCACTTGCAATATCAAACGCGCTCGTTGCACTTTCGGGTGCCGTGATAGCTCAAACACAGGGCTTTGCCGACGTAAACTCCGGCAGCGGTATGATAGTTATAGGTCTCGCCTCGGTAATAATAGGCGAAGTCATATTCGGCAAACGCTCGCTTTCAGTAGGGCTTGTTTCGGCAGTCGTCGGTTCCGTAATTTACAGAATGATAGTCGCCTTTGCGCTTGAGACAAATGTATTTTCGGCAAAC
>ULXH01032652.1_pt1 | contig 15437 bp, 12 predicted proteins | sample 1961101 | NCBI WGS metagenome assembly ULXH01 (sample SAMEA4835833, study PRJEB28245) | human gut metagenome | biome: gut microbiome; material: fecal sample | place: Denmark | collected 2008 | reverse complement strand
GTGTGCTCTGGAGTGTGTCAACGATCATCATCGCCATTTTTATGATTGCCATGACAGCTTGGATTGGTTGAGAGCTTATGATCGCCGCGATACAATATATGTGGAGAAGGCATGGCTACAACAAAAACTGAAAACTGTTCCCGAATGGATTTCAAGGATACGTGAACAATTGAGCGTAACCTATGCCGGATTAGGGATGAAAGAATATTCAGACTACAACAGAAACATATATTTGGATATTTTGGAAGATACCCGTCAGGATAAAGAACTGGAGAGCCGTTATCAGGCACTGGAAAAAGAGGCTGCTCAATTGAACTTGCTGCTTTTCTTTGTGATTATGGGACTCATTCTGGTATTGATATTCTTCTGGTTCTTTAATAAACGTTCCAAAGCACGTAATAAACTGCATCTGCACCGCCTGCAATCCATGTTGGACATTTGCCAGGGAATAACGGCATCCATCCCCGCTGACGCACAGACCGAAGAAGATATAACGGATGCTATTCTGACAGCAGTACGTCCCGGTCTGAAAAAATTATTCGGAACAGAAGATATATATATTAAGGATAGAAAGATGGCCTTCGCACAGCGCATAGGGAAGGATGAGCAGGCTATGATACAGGTAATCAATCCATATGTCCAGTGGGCACTGGACAACGGAATGACTTCCATCTCTCTTGGCGAGGAACAGCGCAGACTGGAAAAACAACGGTATATTCACGAACAGCATATCGCCGGGAACAAACGGCAGAATTTGATTAAAAAGGCTTGCCTTTCTATCGTCAATGGTATTCATCCTTATATTGACCGCATCTTGAATGAGGTACATAAACTGGTGCATTTGGGATATATCCATGATGAAGTTATCAAGAATGTGAAATATCAGTATATTGATGAGCTTGTTACTACGATTAATGAGTATAACGATATTTTAGCTTTGTGGATCAAGATGAAGCAGGGTACATTGAGTTTAAATATCGAAACTTTTGAGTTGAACGAACTCTTTGAGCTGTTGAAGAAAGGGAATCGGGCTTTTGAGATGAAGCAGTTGGATTTGGTAGTGAGTCCAACCGACGTTTGTGTAAAAGCAGATAAGGCACTGACTCTTTTTATGATTAATACATTGGCGGAGAATGCACGCAAATATACTCCTAAGGGAGGGACAATAAAGATTTACGCCCGTAAGGAGAATGATTATGTGGAAATATCTGTTGAGGATAATGGGCGCGGTTTGTCTCCGGAAGATGTTGCCCACATCATAGGAGAGAAAATATATGATTCCAAAGCCATCGGCATGAATGATGCACCCAACCGGGAAGAATTGCGGAAAAAGAAAGGCAGTGGGTTTGGATTAATGAATTGTAAAGGCATCATCGAGAAATATAAGAAAACAAATCCGATTTTCAATGTATGCTTATTCAATGTGGAGAGTGCATTAGGAAAAGGAAGCCGTTTCTATTTCAGGTTACCGGTCGGTGTACGCAAAATTATAACAGCGGTGTTGCTTGTGCTCTCTTTGAGCATGGTATCTTGCAGTAGGACAGCCAATAACGATATGTCCCAAGAAGTGCCTGCAGACTCTTTAGTCTCAGCTTTTCAGGAAGAATATGAATTTTTGCTGGATCAGGCTTCTGATTATGCCAATGATGCATATTATTGTAATGTAGAAGGTGAATATGCAATGGCTTTGCAATACATAGATTCTGCAATGATGTGCCTGAATGAGCACTACGGGAAGTATGCCGAAAAACCGCACTGCTATATGACATTAACCGGTAACGACATGCCTGCAGAGTTAGATTGGTGGAACAAAATGTTTAATTCTGATTTTCATGTGATACTGGATCTTCGGAATGAAGCGGCTGTTGCATTCCTTGCTTTGAAACAATGGGATAATTACAGTTATAACAATGGCGCATATACAACCTTGTACAAGTTGCTGGGCGAAGATCAGTCTTTGGAATATTTCTGTCGCGAACTGGAACGCTCCACCAACAATAAAATGGTGAGCATTTTACTCGTTGCTATCCTACTGGTTGCATTATGCTTGGGATATTATATTCTGTATTTTCGCAGGCGATTGGTGAACCGTTGGAATTTGGAACAAGTATTGGAAATTAACAAACAGATTTTCACAGCATCCATAATGCCTACGTCTGAAAATGAAGAAATGCTGCAACGGGAAGAGGATATATTGAAAAATATCCCTCAACAAATTGTGGACAATGCATTCGATGCAGTGAATGAATTATTGGGTATAGAACAGTTGAGTATCGCTGTTTATAACGAGGCCGCCCATAGACTGGAGTATGCATCCAACCCTTTGAAAGAAACGGTGGAGAGCAAATCGACATGGAAAAGTCTGATGCAAAGCAGTTTCGAAGAACAAACCTGTCTGGCAGAAAATGGGATGCAGGCGTTGCCTCTTGTCGTAAAAGCCGGGAGCTCCAGCCGGTGTATAGGAGTGTTGTGTTTGGTGAGAAACGAAGCACAGCAAGAAAGCGATTATTTGCTGCTGGAGTTGATAGCCCGTTACGTTGCGATTGTGATATTTAATGCGGTTGTAAAATTGGCCACAAAATACCGGAATATTGAAACCGCTCAGGATGAAGCACATCGTGCATCGTGGGAAGATAGCCTGCTGCATGTTCAGAATATGGTGCTTGATAATTGCTTGTCTACTATCAAGCATGAAACAATTTATTATCCTAATAGAATTAAGCAGTTGATAGGTAAGCTTCGTTCCGGTAAACTATCGGAGGCGGAGGAACAGGAGACGGTAACGGCTATTAGTGAACTGATAGAGTATTACAAAGGAGTATTCACCATTTTGAGTCAGTGCGCGTCCCGACAACTGGAGGAGGTTACTTTCAGACGTACTGTCATTCCTGTATCCGAGTTATCGGAAGCTGCGGAAAAGTATTTCCGTAAAGTGCGTAAGGGAATTACTGTGCCTGTCATTTTCAAAACGGAGATCGTGAATGAGTCTGTTGTCGGAGATGTAATCCAATTACGTTTTCTGTTGGAGAACTTAATTGATGAAGCTCTGTCAGTACCAGTTTCAGGAAAAATCACCCTGACTTGTGCAGTAGAGGAAGATTTTGTACGTTTCCTTTTTACAGATATGCGACGGGAGAAAACGAGGGAGGAACTGAATCAACTGTTTTATCCGAATCTGACACGTATGACGACAGGCGAAAGAGGTGAATTGTGTGGTACGGAATATCTGATATGCAAACAAATAATTCGCGATCATGACGAGTTTGTCGGAAGGAGAGGATGTCGTATCAATGCAGAACCGTTGGAGAAGGGAGGGTTTGTCGTATACTTTACGCTGCCTCGTTATATAAAGAAAGTTTAGCAGAGAGAATAACTGTTTCTCTTCAGAGCAAATTTGAATAAGTTTTGAATAAGTAAGGATGAAAAGAAATAAAATATGGAAGCAAAGAAATTCAAAGTCATCATTGTAGAAGATGTAAAATTGGAGCTAAAAGGTACGGAAGAGATATTCCGGCACGAAATACCGGAAGCGGAAATTATCGGTACTGCCATGACAGAACAGGAGTTCTGGAGCTTAATGGAAGCAGGCGTGCCTGATCTCGTTTTGTTGGATTTGGGATTGGGTGGTTCTACTACTATCGGTGTGGATATTTGCCGTAATATTTTTAAACGTTATCCGGGAGTGTATGTGTTGATCTTCACCGGAGAAATATTGAATGAAAAGTTATGGGTGGATGTCCTTGATGCAGGAGCTGACGGCATCATTCTGAAAACAGGAGAGTTGCTGACAAAAACGGATGTACAAGCCGTTATGGATGGGAAGAAGCTTGTCTTTAATTATCCCATATTGGAAAAAATTGTGGAGCGTTTTAAGACTTCTGTCCTAAACGATGCAAAACGGCAGGAGGCTATCATCTGTTACGATATCGACGAATATGATGAACGTTTTCTCCGTCATCTTGCTTTGGGCTACACAAAGGAGATGATTGCCAGTCTGAAAGGAATGCCTTTTGGAGTGAAGTCATTGGAGAAACGACAGAATGATTTAGTAGGACGCCTTTTCTCTGCTTCCGAACGCATAGGGGTGAATGCCACGCGTCTTGTCGTGCGTGCACTTGAACTGCGTATTCTTGATATTGACAATCTGGAAGCAGACGATGAATAACAGCTCTGGAAACTAAACAGCTATGAGAAATAAATGGTGCATGCCCCATCCTGCAACAATGTTCTTCCTGTTGACCCTGGGAATCATTTTTCTGTCGTGGATATTCGATGTCTACGGCTTGAATGTGCGATTGCCCCAGACAGGAGAGGAGATAAGGGTACAAAGTTTGTTGAGCCCGGAAGGTCTTCGTTGGTTGTTGCGCCATGTGGTCACAAACTTTACCGGTTTTGCCCCGTTAGGGTTGGTTATTGTGGCGATGTTTGGAATAGGCGTTGCCCAGCATTCAGGATTTATAGACGCGTGTATTCGTAAAGGTCTTCGTAACCAAAGGCATAATCCCTGGCGTATTGTACTCAGTGTTATTGTCTTGGGATTGCTGTCTAATGTTGTGGGAGATGCCGGATACATTATATTACTGCCTATCGCCGCAACACTATTTCATTCGGTAGGGTTGCATCCCATAGGCGGAATTATTGTTGCCTATGTATCGGTATCGTGTGGTTATAGCGCTAATATACTTTTGAGTACACTTGATCCCATGCTGGCTGCTACAACACAAGAGGCTGCTGATATGACAAATGTATCAGGCGGACGAATCGGGCCACTATGTAACTATTATTTCTTTTGTGTATCTACTTTCTTATTAATATTCATTATTTATTATATAACCCGTAAAAAACTATTGCCAAGTTTGGGAAAGTATAATGAAAGTGATGTTTTTCGCGGTTACAAACAATTATCCCGTAAAGAACAGAGAGCTTTATTAGGGGCTGTAATTGTGGGGGTACTTTATGCCGTACTTATCTTATGGGCTACATTTTCATCATGGGGAATTTTGCGAGGAGTTAATGGAGGACTGATTCGTTCGCCATTTATCATTGGTATTCTGTTTTTACTATCTTTGGGTATTGGTCTAATGGGAATGATATATGGATTTGCTTCCGGGCATTATCGTACAGATAGTGATGTGATAGAGGGATTGACGCAACCGATGAAGTTATTGGGTGTATATTTTGTAATCGCTTTTTTCGCTTCTCAGATGTTTGCCTGTTTTGAGTATTCTCATTTAGACAAGTGTATAGCAATAATGGGAGCTAATATGCTTTCTTTAGTCCGATTGGATAATTTGTGGATACTGATATTATTCATCCTATTCACAGCTTTTATAAACCTCATTATGGTATCTTCCACATCGAAATGGGCATTTATGTCTTTCATTTTCATTCCTGTTCTGACCGGCATGGGAGTTTCTCCGGATATGACACAATGTGCTTATCGCATCGGTGATAGTGCAACAAACGCCATTACTCCGTTTATGTTTTATATGCCGCTTGTGCTGACTTATATGCAGCAGTACGATAGGCAATCCACATATGGTTCGTTACTTAAATACACGTGGAGGTATTCATTGGTTATCCTTGTTGCCTGGACTGCTTTATTTGTGCTTTGGTATGTTTGCAAGCTACCGTTAGGGTTGTAATGTCTTGGAAATATATCGTAACCTTTTATAAATCTTTATTTCATCATTTCCTATATATCTTCGTCATGAAGCCTAGTTTTTATATAGAAACATTCTGTCTGTTTGTCCTGTCATTATGAAACCTGAATGGGCTGAATATCATCAATATAAATAGAAAAATCCTATTTGGAAAAACATATACATTTGTTGGCTGCATTGTGAATGAATGATGTGGTTGCATAACTCAATTATATTATAGCTACCAAAGAAAATTGCATGTTTGTAATAAACATCCATAATATATTACAATGGTAAATATTATTTGCAAATAATAGCTAAGAAGTCATGGCGATATATTATTTTTGCAAAAAAGGTATTGAATATAATAATACTATAATAATACTATAATAATTATTGAAATAAAGATGAAGACAAAATTAATAGAAAGCTTGGATTTTACAGAAGAAGAGTATAATGAAAAAACAGCTGGCGAAGATATTGCTTCTTTCAACGAATTTATAGAGGCTGTCATTGCATTTGTAGAACAAAGTGGTGGTACTTTGGAAGATGCAATCGTCATGGCTAACGAGGCTTATTATCAATTGTAGTAAACTGTAATTGATTCTTTCGAGAATTATTTCTGTAGAAATTGCCAATTTGTGGGGGAGTAACTGATCAAACTTTTGATTATGCTGATTCTTCTGGAATTTTTGTGTCATATTAATAGCTGTATTTATCACTCCTTTTAAGAAAAACTTCATATGCCATAATGCATTGTATCTCAGGAGAACAACTCCTTATATTTTCGATTTGAGATTATCATTTTAGTATAAACAATAAATATTTTGGATGTAAAATTTGTAGTTTTCATAAAAAAACGTACCTTTGCACCGCAATTAAGGATGGTTCCGTAGCTCAGCTGGATAGAGCAACGCCCTTCTAAGGCGTGGGTCTTGCGTTCGAATCGCAACGGAATCACTTTTATAAAACGCTGATTATCAATAAGACAATCAGCGTTTTTCTTTTAAAACAAAATGCTATTAGATTAAAAAAAACGAGAAAATGCTCACTTTTGAGCGATTTACCTTGTCGAAATCTTGTCTAAGGATTTTCTCTAATATTTTAAGTCTATGGCAACAATCAGATTAGCTTTAATTCCAGCAAAAGGAAGAAACAAAGCACATTGTCACTTGATTCAAAATTGACAACCTCTTCCAATTCAAAAATGGTCAAGTCGTCAAGCGTCCAAACGCAGCAATGATAAATACCAAGTTACGCACCCTCCTAAACGAGTATCAAGAAAAGCTCGATAGCATAAAGTGCATCCAAACGTATGACTGCAAGCAGTTGCGGGAAATACTGGTGATACTTTACTGAATTTACCAAAGGCGAGTTTCTTCTTTCAGAAATAACACCGGAAATAATCAGTAACTTGTATTGGTTACAGGAATTATTTTATTGGGAGTGAACGGAGCAAACGGAGCAAATTCCGATATGGGATTATGGTACTATAAAAATAAGAATTTCCATACTCTGTCAGTTTCTTTGTTTACGTAAAATAACACTTGTTACTACTACCGTAAAAAACCCAAAAAAGGTAAAAAGGTTTTGCTTCTACGTTGTAGGCTGTTAACTTTGAGATATCAATATTTAAAATCATAAAAGCATATGAAAAAATTAATCTTATCTCTTGCACTTTGTTGTGCAGCTACTAATTTCTTTGCGCAGAATACCGACCCTGCACAATTGGTCAATGAAGGTAAAGCCGCACTTGAATCTAAGAATTATCAACTGGCATTCACAAAATTCAGCACTTATTTGACACAGACAAATAACCAAGACTCTGTAATTGCTTTTAACTGCGGTGTTTGCGCCGATAAAATTAAGAAGCCTGCCGATGCTTTGAAATACTTTGATATAGCTGTACAGAAAAAGTATAACTTAGCCAATGCCTATATTGGTAAAGCCGGTGCATTGAAGGACTTGAAGAAAAATGATGAATATGTCGCTACTCTGAAAGAAGGCCTGGAAGCAGTCCCGGGAAATAAGACCTTAACAAGAATGTATGCTACTTATTACGTGAATCAAGGTATTGTTGCACAACAGGCTAAAAAGGTTGATGATGCAGAAGGTGCTTTCAAACAAGCTCTTGCAATCCAGCCGGATAATGTAAACGCCCTCAATAGCTTAGGAGTATTGCTTTACAGTCAAGGCGCCGCTACATTGAATACAGATGCTGAAAAGGCAAAAGGACAATTCAAAGAGTCCAAGGAGTATCTGGAAAAACTTATTCCATTGTTGTCTCCGAGCAAACCGGCTCAAAAGAAAATGATAGACAATGCCAATACAATGCTGAACTTTATAAATACTCAGTTATAAAACTCACATACATAAAACATGAAAGAGAGACAGTCCAATCAAGGTCTGTCTCTCTTTTTATCATACTCTGTTTTTGTTCTTCAATTATTTACTTCTCTTTAAAACCATTGCTGTTCGCGCCGGAATATAGAGTTTCAGCCATTCTTTCTTATCTTTCTTGTACAAAGGATCTGAAAGGGTGAAATGCTTCACTGTGTCATCAGTCAGTCCATAGCCACCATAATCCGGATTATCGGTATTCAATATAACCTCATAAGAACCGGCAGGAACCAAGAATCCATAATCGGTGAAAGACTGCTTGGGATTAAAGTTAAATACAAATACTAAATCCTTACGCATATACGCCAATACCTGATCTCCGTCATTATGCCATATTTCCTGAACCGGCGTAGCTTGGAAATTCTTCATACTTTTGATAACTTCCAACATGGCGCAATCAAAATCACCCAGATAATGATATGCCAAATTTTTATTATCTACCAAATCCCATTGACGGCGGGCATATTTGCACGACCAACCATTACCTTCACGAGGAAAGTCTATCCATTCGGGGTGACCGAACTCATTACCCATGAAGTTAAGATAACCGCCATTGATAGTCGTTGCCGTCAACAGACGTATCATCTTGTGTAAGGCGATACCACGATTTACAGTATAGTTTTCATCACCTTTCTGCATGTGCCAGTACATATCGGCATCTATCAGACGGAAAACAATTGTTTTGTCACCAACTAATGCCTGATCATGACTTTCCGCATAAGATATTGTTTTCTCATCCTGACGACGGTTGGTCACTTCCCAAAACATGCTGGAGGGCTTCCAGTCTTCATCTATTTTTTCCTTGATAGTTTTGATCCAATAGTCGGGAATATTCATCGCCATGCGATAATCAAAGCCATAGCCGCCATCCTCGAATTTTGCAGCCAGTCCCGGCATTCCCGATACCTCTTCGGCAATGGTAATTGCTTTAGGATTAACCTGATGAATCAGGCGGTTGGCAAGTGTCAGATAGCAAATGGCATTGTCGTCCTGATGGCCATTGAAATAGTCTCCATAGTTGCAGAATGCTTCGCCTAAACCATGGCTATAATACAGCATTGAAGTCACGCCATCGAAGCGAAAACCGTCAAAGTGATACTCTTCCATCCAATATTTACAGTTGGACAGCAAAAAATGAATAACTTCATTTTTTCCATAGTCAAAGCAAAGCGAATCCCATGCCGGATGTTCACGACGGGCACCCGGATAGAAATACTGGTTCGGATCACCGGCAAAGTTACCCAGCCCTTCTACTTCATTCTTCACTGCATGGGAGTGAACGATGTCCATGATAACAGCGATACCCATGCTATGGGCTGTGTCAATGAGTTCTTTCAGTTCGTCCGGAGTACCGAAGCGGGAAGAAGCAGCAAAGAAACTTGATACGTGATACCCGAAACTGCCGTAATATGGATGCTCCTGAATAGCCATAATCTGGATACAGTTATATCCATCCTTTACGATGCGTGGAAGAATCTTTTCCTGAAACTCTCTGTAACTGCCGACTTTTTCCTCTTGTTGCGCCATACCGATATGACATTCATAAATCAACAATGGATTAGTGGCGGGCTTGAAAGTTTTCTTTTTCATCTTATACGGTTTCTCCGGCGACCATACCTGTGCGCTGAAGATTTTGGTTTGTTCATCTTGAACAACCCGATTTGCCCATGCCGGAATACGTTCGCCACAGCCACCGTCCCAATGCACCATTAGTTTGTATAAGTCACCATGCTTCATGGCGCCGGCCGGTAGTTTTATTTCCCAGTTTCCGTTTGCTTTACGTTTCAGGTTGTATTTTTTCTCCTCTTTCCAGTCATTAAACGTTCCAACCAAGAAAATCTGAGTGGCATTGGGAGCCCATTCGCGGAAAACCCAGCCTTCATCAGTGCGATGCAGGCCAAAATAAAGATAGCCGGACGCAAAATCCGATAAGGTTTGTTTTCCTTTGTTGGTTAATTCCGCTTCTTTTTCAGCAGCATGTTTATGACGTCCGTTTATGGCATCTGCGTAAGGCTCCAGCCAAGGATCGTTCTTAATCAAATTCAATGTTTCCATAAAGGATTAATTTGAGGTATTTGATATTATGCTTTAACTTTCACAATTACTTTTTTCACACCGTCCGGAGTGATGCCGGGAGCGTGTCCGTCTTGTGGAAAGAAAATGGCAAACATGCCCGGTTTAACTTCGATATAGCTCTCTGCCAGACCGGAAAAGAAAGTAATATCTTTCTCTGCATTGTAGGGAGCATCTGCCGGAACGCAATCTTTTGCTGCGGTGTAGCCCATTATTTCAGTACCAGACAGAGGAATCTGGATGTCAATAAAATCCCTGTGTGTTTCCAGTTTGGCATCTTCCTTTGTTTTCGGTTTGGTTTGCGCCACATTTACGAGCAATTCTCTACCTTTAAGCTCCGTTTTTCCCACTTCCAAAGCGTTCAAATCGTGTGATTTCAAAAATTCAATGGCTTGTGCGAATAAAGGATTCAGCGAAGCATATTTCTCTATGTTTTCAAGTCTGTCTACTACCATAATTCAAATGTTTTAAGTTAGTTATAAATAGGTAATTATTCAAAATCGTCTATTGTGTAATTCACAAAGTCTGAAAAACGTTTCATCTGTTTGAAAATATCATCTGTACGATCCAGAAAGTCCGGAGCCAGAAAGAAACTGTCCGGTTGGCTGCAGGCAACGGTATACTCCTTGCACTGCAAGTACTTCAGGTACGGATACTCCTTAGGAAAGCCTTTCGGGGCTGTTTTCAGGAAATTTTCTCCGACAACGGGAAAGTATTGTTTGAATACAGGATCTTCGACAATTCCCCGGAATTCATCTATATTGTCATACACCGCCTGTCTCAATGCTTTCAGCAGGGGAGGGGGCGGGCAATAGCTGCCGCCTGCCAACAGGCAGTTTCCCGGTTGCAAATGGATATAGTATCCGCAATGGTCGGATTTCTTTCCTTTGGCGTTGATATAGCCGCCAAAATGGTTCTTATAGGGTGTTTTGTCTTCCGAGAAGCGTGTATCCCGATAGATGCGGTATGTACAGTCTTTGGCTTCGATGCCGCGGATGCTTTCGTCAAACAATGAGATGCGGGAGATAATCACTGTCAGCAAGTTCTCGAACTCATTTCGGGCATTTTCGTATTGTTCCCGGTGAGCATTGAACCATTCGCGATTATTGTTGGCGGACAGTTCTTTCAGAAATTGAAATATAACAGGAATGTTCATATCAATCATAAATCCTTATTTCTGCCAAATTTACGGATAATATTTATAACATGCTACAAACAGACATAAAAAAAGCACCGGCTTGGGGTAAACCGATGCTTCTTACACATTTATCAATCAAAACAGACGCTTCTGTTCTTTGATGTACTTACTTATCACAAGCGGGTACGTCTCCTTTAATTAATCTTATATCTAATACTATGAAAAACACATCTATATAACGTCACCCTTTCAGAATTTGTTCATAAGGGTAAGGATAACTTTAGCAATTGTTATATCTTTGCAAGAAAATATATGAATTATGAGAGAGTATAAATACGATGAAGAAAGTGTCAATGCCTTGATAGAGTGGTCCAAAGCGGCATCATTTCCCGAACAGATACAATTGAACGATGCTGAAACGATATTTGATGTAAAAAGGTATGTACAAGCTAACCTGAGTGACATTACCGCCCATTATCCGGATGAGTTCTATAATCCGGCCATTACGCGTATGTACAGGTTGAAGGATAAAATGGAAGGTAGGGATGATGCAGAGTGAAACGGTCACTCTGCATCATTTCCATAATTTATAATTTTATTTTAAGAATTTTACCGCCGTATCCTTCCACAGATACTTCCGTTGCCTTGTATGGCAATAGGCTGATTGTCTCTTCTTTGCCACTCAATAAATCGACGGCATGGTACCGGTCCATTTGTGGTATTTGCAGGAAATCAAAGGCATGGGAAGGAATATTGATTGCAAGGTCTGCCGATATATGATCGAAGTTTACGACAAACAGCAATAATTCCCTACCGGACTTGCGCAAGAAAGTATATTGCTTATGTTCGTTGAAACGCCAGCCGTTGACATTGGCATACATCAAATCGAAAAAGTCACCTTGTGAGATTGCTTTTTCCTCGTTGCATAATGTCAGTATGCGTTGATAGATGGCATACAGGTGTTTCTGATTGTCCGTCATCATTTTCCCGTCAAATTTTCCGCCATTGCGCCAGCGGCGAATAGTGTCGACGCTCCAATAGTCAAAGATCGTAGTGCGCCCGTCCCTTCCGCTGAAGCCTTCGCTGTCCATGCCCAGCTCGCCAAATTCCTGTCCGAAGTAAATCATCATAGGGTTTACGTTCATACAGGCCGATACGATGAGGGCGGGTATGGCTTTACGCGGGTTACTTGCAAAGAAGTCGGAAGCGATGCGCTGTTCGTCATGGTTTTCCAAGAAATTCAGCATCCGTTTCTCTATTCCGCCCAAACTCTGCCAAGCCCTCGTAATGGCTGTTGCGGATTCGTCGCCGCACACTATTGCGCGGAGCGTGTCATACAGTCCCACTTTGTCATAGAGGTAATCAAACTTTCCTCGGAACAGATAGTTACCGTACTCTTTCGGATTATACACCTCAGCTATGAAGAGAAGGTCGGGATGCTTGGTCTTTACTTGAGGGATAGCCCATTCCCAAAACTCGACAGGAACCATTTCCGCCATGTCGCAACGAAAGCCGTCAATATGTTTCCCGGCCCAAAACATCAGAATATCCAGCATTTTGGTCCATGTGTCGGGAATAGGATTGAAGTGACAGGTGCCGCCATTCTGATAATCCACTCCATAATTCAGTTTGACCGTTTCGTACCAGTCATTGATGTTGGGATAGGCGTCAAAACGATTGTTGCCGGTGGCCTTGGCCGGAAACTCTTTATACGGTTCACCGGCTGTACCTTGCATGTCAAACTGTCCATGCAGCTCCGATTGCGGGATGTAATAGAAATTATTGTAAGGGCTGAACGCATAGTTCGCATCATCGTTCACGCCCAACTGAGAAGTGCCGTCCGGCTGCATGTCCGAATGGTACTGGCGTGCTACATGGTTAGGTACAAAATCAATAATGACCTTCAGGCCGCTACGGTGTGTGCGCTGCACCAGGTTTTCAAATTCCCTCATACGCTCCGGAACGTCCTTTGCCAGATCCGGATCCACATCATAATAATCTTTTATGGCATATGGCGAACCGGCTTTACCTTTTACGATAGCCGGATGATCGGGCTGGATATTGTAGCGACGATAATCCGTTTGCGTTGCATGTTCTATAATACCGGTATACCATATATGGGTAACCCCCAGCTTCTTTATTTCTCCTAATGCCTTGGCTGTGAAGTCAGCCATTTTGCCGCATCCGTTTTCGGTAATACTACCGTTATTGATACAGTGGTTATTGTTGTTCCCGAACAGCCGGGTGAACACTTGATAAATAATCAGTTTATTTTCGTCGCTCATTTCTTTTTATTTAGAGAATGGTTATTTTACTCTTTCCAGATAGTGCCTTTTTCTATTTGCAGACGTTCCAATATGTCATTGGTAGCGTTGTATCCTTGCATAAATATCTCTTCCGCTTTTTCCAGCTCCCGGTTGCTGTAACCGTCCAGGTTGTAAGGCTCTATCAATAAGTCCGCTTTCTCACGCTCCGGGAACGAGTTGGAGCGGAACATGAAGTTGTACGAGCGCAAGGCTACGCTCACGATGTTCATTTTGTACTTAGGCGCCATCAAAGGGCTGACATTGATTGCCACCACCTTTTCACACACCCGTCGGATGGTGGTTACCGGCAGGTTCATCAAAAGTCCTCCATCCACGTAATAGGTTTCTTCTATTTTTACGGGTGCAAACAATACCGGCATGCAGCAGGATGCAGCTACACGCTCTGCGATGTCTCCTTTATGGAAATGTGCCAAACGTCCATGATCCAAGTCGGTAGCGGTGATGATGAGTGGCAATTGCAATTCTTCCAGTTTTTTCGCTTTCAGGTTACTTCTCAGGAAATCTTTAAAGTCGCCAAGCTCGAACAAGCCCACTTTGGGTATTACCAATTTTGTCAAGTCCTGAAATTTATGCCCGGCAAAATAATCCAGGACTTTATGCGGTTCATTGCCGTCCGCATAAAAAACGCCTGCCAACGCACCGGCACTGACACCTGAAATTATATTGGGCTTAATGTCATGCTCCAGCAGTGCCTGCATGGCTCCTAAATGGGCGAATCCCTTAATGAAGCCGCCACTCAAGGCATAACCGATAGAATATTTATTTGAGAACCAGTTGTTCGTTACTACTTCCATATTGTTAGTCTCTGCTATTTTTAGTCCGGTACGAAATTAGTTATTTTATCGAAGCAAGAAAGGAAAACAGCAGGAAAATGTTCATTTATTCATAATATCCATGGAAATTTGAAACATGTCTCATCAAATAATGCATAATCGGCCGTACCGTTCACTGCAAAGGTTTTGATGCTGCATGCATCTTTCAGCAGTTCGCGTGCCAGCCTGATGGTGGAACCGGTTTTTATACGGTCGTCCACCAGCAAGATATTCTTGCCCTTGAAGTCGAAATCCACAGGCGCCAGTAATTGCGGAACGTCATACTTTGGATGCTGGTATTCGTCTCTCAAATTGATGCGCAAGAGATGTACTTCTTTCTGCAGGCGCTGGTTGATGATACCCGCCGGAACAATTCCGCCGTTGGCAATAGCCACAATCATATCAAAATCCTCGTGGAATTCAATAGTGCGGAAACGCTCCAACACTTCCTCCATTGTTTTTGCCATAAGTGTAAATGCTGCTTTAGATTTTTATTAACTCGTAATCCATTGTTCCCAAACCGATTTTTTCGGCATGGCGCAGGCCGGCAAGCCAGTCCGTATCGGGATGCACCATGTGGAATTTGTCGCAACCGCACAGGTCTTCGTGCTCGTGTCCTTTGGCAAGCACATTATTTCCATGCAAAATGGGCGACTGAATGACCAAGTCCGCACATGCCTTATCCAACGCTACGGGGTCTGCCGACGCCAGCATGCCGAGGTCGGGAATGATGGCAGCGTCATTATGGTTCCAGCAGTCGCATTCGGGTGATACGTTCATGATGAAACTGATGTGGAAATGCGGTTTGTCTTTCAGTACGGCGGCGGAATATTCTGCTATTTTGTAATTCAACCGTTCGGATGTGTCCCAGTCGCTCACAACGGCGGCATCATGCTGGCACAGAGCCACGCACTGTCCGCATCCCACGCATTTGGCATAATCTATTTCCGCTTTGCGTTCTGCGTTCAAATGTATGGCATTGTGAGCGCAATGTTTTACGCAGATGTGTAAGCATTCGGTAAAGTCCATATTTTATGCTATTTAT
>ULXH01043935.1_pt1 | contig 15651 bp, 10 predicted proteins | sample 1961101 | NCBI WGS metagenome assembly ULXH01 (sample SAMEA4835833, study PRJEB28245) | human gut metagenome | biome: gut microbiome; material: fecal sample | place: Denmark | collected 2008 | reverse complement strand
TGTGTATCGCATGCTCCGGGAGTTCGTGGATTTTGCCAATGCATTTCACTAACTCTCAATTTACAGCATTCCAAGCGCCGATAACAACGCACCGATGATAATGCAGAAATCTGAGCAGTTGAATACGATCTTGCGGAACGCCTGCCATTTCACCGGGAAGCTCACATAATCCACCACATAACCTCTGCGAAGGCGGTCATAGGTATTGCTGAAGGCACCACCAAGCAACAGCGATAGTCCCAGTCGCAGCAAATTGTTGCCTCGATGTCCCAGACTCACGATAAAGACAACGGTCAATATCAGTGTAAACGCCAGTGAAACAACAGCCACCAGACGCCTTCTCTTCTGTCCGGCATTGAGCATCATGCCTTTGTTGTGATGCTTGCGGATCAGAAATTCCCCCCTGCAGATCTCTCGTTCTTCCCGCTCGTCCACATGCGACTCTATATAATTTTTTAAGAAAAAATCTCCCCAGAAAATTCCTGCCAGTATCACAAGGCATACCACTGTCATATATTCCGCTCCTTATTCACGCCGTCCGTATTTCCCCTTGCAATCCGCTTATTCGCGCTCTGCTTTCCGATTCTTTATCTTCAGAAACGCCAGAAGTGCCCCATACAATACTCCGGCCACAGGCCATACGACCCAGGTAATGTCCCAACGCATCGTCGGCAGGCTGATAGCCAGATAAACCGCTGTCCAGACACACCAGTAAATTGCTGTCACATGCTCATACTTCCGGTTAACTGCCTTATTCTCCACAGTATAATCCCCCTCCTGAAGCAATTTCTGATAACCGCCCCAGATAATATCGGACCACACGAACAGCCATACAGCGATCGCCACTACAATGAGCAAAGCATCCGTAGCAAGGATTACCGCATAACCATTATTCCCGAAAAAAACAGATACTGCCAGCAACGGTACCACTCCCAGAATACACAATACAACACCCAGGGTTATGCAGATCCGGTAGGTTCCCGCAAATGTTTCTTTTGCTTTCTCCACGATTCCGGACACCCCATATTGCAATGTCAACTTTTCTTTTTCCAGATATTCATATTTATTATACGGGATTCCGGTGAGAAGAAATACCGCTACCGCAACTACCACCATCAGTAACAGTACGATGAGACCGATTCCTCCTGCGACATTTTCTGTAACCGCTCCTCTTTTGGCACCTGCCATTCCCAGCAACCACAACAATACAACAGGAGAGAGCACACATAAGGATACCGCCGGAGCAATCCGGGCAGCATATTTTCTCGTAGCTTCCAGGAAAGTATTGGCTTCCTCCACCGTGATCACTTTGCCATCTGTGATCTCCGGTGTCATTCCATCGGTGAATTCCGTCTCTTCCATTTCATCTTTTAATAAGTAATCCGTAGTAACTCCGAACAACTGGCTCATACTGACAATACGTTCCAGATCCGGGATTGAGGCTCCGCTCTCCCATTTGGATACAGACTGTCTGGAAATGTCCAGGCGTTCTGCCAGTTCCTCCTGGGACCACCCATATTTCTTACGCAACATTATTATTTTTTCTGACAGGATCATTTTCATTCTCTCCTTCTTTTATTAATGTTTTCTTGTGCACACATAGATCGTCGACATAGGAAAATCATAACAAAAGAGCCGGTTGACAACTACCAAGTGCCCTTGAAATTTTGTCAACCGGCAGTTGCGTTTCCGGATTTTTCTGAAATTTTCAGCAATATTACTGTACTTCACGGATCAGACAGTATTGCTTTAGTGGGAAATTCTTTTCCATCACGCCATATACCTTGAATCCAAATTTTTCATAAAATTCCACGTTTTTCGGATTATGAGTCTCCAGGGAGATCATCAGCTTGTGCTTCTGGGCATAGTCGATGGCTTCCTCCAGAAGCTCCGCTGCAATTCCGTGATGCTGCATGGTGGGATCCACTGCCAGATAAATGATGTGCAGCCGTTGGTTCTGATGCAGCTGATCCGTCCAGCTGGAATTCAGATAATCCTCACCCTTCATAAAATTCCGAAATGTCTTTAACGAAGGATCCTCCTTGATCAGATAGGAATCCGTCTGTAAAGCAGCCATGGCCTCTGTAAAATAGAACTGAAATACATTGTACGGCTCCGCTTCATCCGATACCACCAATACACTGTTCAGATCCGCGCTGTCTGCGAAGATCTCACAGGTCGCATAAAATTCATCCATGTCACATTTAAACAGCTCCGGCATCAGATTTTTACGGACTTCCGGATCCGGAATCAGCGTCTCGTACAACGGATCGTGTGCAAAGCACTGATTCAGCATTTTCTCCACTTTCGGAAGGTCTTCCTTCTGCACACGATATAGCTTATCACTTTCCATAATTGTATTTACTGTTATCTCCTTATTATGATGATGTCAGTCCCCAGCTTTGTTGTCTGTGGATCGTTCCGTGCTCTGCTCTCGCCATCATTACAATTCGAATATCTCTGTCACAGATCTCTCCATTTGTTGCACGATATTCATCAGGCTGACCACAAGCTTGCTGCATGCATGCTCCAGGCTGGTAATTTCTTCCTGGTAGTCCATTTCCTTCATACCGGATCCTGTCAACGTCTCCAGTTGTTTTTCTTTTTGGAGAAGCTGCTTGACCGTTCCATATAGATTTTCATGCTCCGGCAGCCTTCCGTAACCCCATTTCAGGCGATCCTTCGGCTGATGGAATACATAATCCGTAAAATGCCTATATACTTCTTCATCAAAATTAAAGGCATAGGCATTGTTGTCTACCTGATAAAGCTTACGAAGTGCGGAGGAAAGTCTCTGTTCCTTCAGATTTCTCACCGCTCCGCCCAGAAGTCTCAGATTTGCACTGCATATCTCATGAGGATACAACACATTTCCGTACCAGTCAATCCGCACAAAAGCGTCCTGCTCCTGTTGGAACCTTGCGAGCAGCTTCTGTTCCAACGGTCTGATCTGCCGGAAAAGTTTCTCCGCCTCGTCGTATTTTCCATCTCTAAGCAACTGTTTGTAGTTACGGTTGTATTCCTCTACCGCTTCATATTCCTCCCGGCATCTTCTAAGTGCCCGGTCACTTAAAATCTCCAGTTCCTCAATTTTTTCAAGCAAAACCCGTTTTTTCTCTCCCAGCTGCCCCGCCACATCGGCGCGGTAGCAGATCTCCCGACACTGTTCCAAGCCCTTGCGAATCCGCTGCACCACCGGTGAAAACTGCAACGGTACCACTGCCGTTTCATCGAGCGCCAGGATCAGCAGAGCAAACAGCTCGTGATGCAGACGATATACCTGTTCATCATAAAACTCATCGTTGTCAAACTGGGAATGGTAGTGGGTCTCCATAAAGCTTCCGCCGGTGAAATCATTTACCATGGACGGTACACCTGCGATCGCCATGGAAAAATCATCCGACCAGGTCTCGATCGGAGATGTCACTGCTGTCTCTTCCGGATAGGCTATCGTCAGATTCGGCAGATCCGCCAGATATTCCTCCAGAAAGCTGACGTATTCATAGCAGCTGCGGATCCTCGCTCTGGTACCATGCGCTAACGCAGGAAGCTCAAAGTTCAGATCTGCGATCACCTTGCCCACCCATTCAGGATGTGCGGTAAATATCTGCTCATAAGCTCCCGTAGACCAGTCGAAATTGGAATCCACCACGCCCCATTCCTCGGATGCCATGGCACAGATCACAATGGTATTGTTCGGTTGAAAACCACTGTCCCGCAACGCCTTTGCAATACCAAACATCAAGGCGACCGCTGTATTGTCATCCTGGAATCCGTCAAAATAGGAATCATAGTGTGCAGACAAAAGCACCATGCGGTCCGGATGTTTCCCGGGAATCTTACCCACAATATTATAAGTCGTGCAGTTTCTGGTCACCCTGGATTCCGCATCAAAGGTGACCGTTATTTCCTCCTGATCACGCAGCAGCTCCAACAGGCCTGCCGCATCTTTTCTGGAAATGGAAAAAGCGGGAGCATCCTCCGGTCCGGCGATATCCTGTGCATTCAGAGCTTCATCGTCGATTTCACCGTAGCCGCCGCTCTGCACTGCGATCAGGGCTGCGGCTCCTTTCAGATGTGCCTGGTATACCGGATAATTGATCCACCACTCATCTCTCTGGTTAATCTCCACCAATACCAGTTTATCCCTGACATCTTTTCCATGATAGTCCGTCTCCGTTCCTTTTCCCAGATACATCATGGAAAATTCCTTCGGGCCATCGGTGACAAAGGTTGTCTGATAGGCTCCCAGCTCTGCTGACACGGTCTCCCCGGCTGCATTCGTATAGCTTAACGCCGCCTTATGAAATTCCCAGCCGTCTACCGTCACAGCATCCTTTGTAACCTCAGACAGTCCGATTTTTTCCATTTCTGTCTTCAACATCTCTCCGGTCTCAAATTCTGCCTTAGAACCCGCCGGGCGATACCCCAGTGTCGGATGTGACCGGTATTGTTCCATTCGTTTTGCCAGTTCATACGAATACGGTATATCCAGATTCTGTAACACCTTTTTCTGTAAAGTCACCCCGTTGTCATGCATATTCTGTCACTCCTGTTTCTATCCTGTCCGTTCTGTCACAGGAACCGTTACTTATTTTTTTACCATAGAATTCATATTTTCAGTAATTTTCTGCAGAATCTCTCTGTTTCTCTCTTCCGCTTCCAGTGTCTCACTGGCATGGGCAGACACTTCTTCCGTAGTCGCTGAGATTGTCTGAATGGAATCCACGATCTCCTGGTTGGCTGTTTTCAGAGCTTCTACTGTCTGAAGCATCTCACCCAGATTATCCACGATCGTATAGCTGCTGTCTTCAATTGCCGTGAAACTGTCCGCCGCGCGCATCGTTCCTTCCCTTTGGCTGCCGATACCGTCTATCATCTGACGGATGACCGTCACCACTTCTCCAATCGCTCCGGATACATTTTGGATCAACTCCGCGATGTTGCCGGTAGCATCCTTTGTCTGGGTGGCCATTCCCGAAATCTCCGTCGCCACTACGGAGAAACCGCGGCCGGCTTCACCGGCTCTGGCTGCTTCTATGCTGGCATTCAGCGCCAGAAGACTGGTCTGATTCGCTATTTTACTGATGATTTCCACGATGGAATGCATCTCCTGCATATAATGATCCAGCGTTTCCAGCTTCTGTGCCGCCAGCTCACTGTTCCTTGCAGAATCCTCTGCCTGCTCCTTCAGACCTGTCATCTCTTCTTTTCCGGCATCCAGTATTTCTATCGTATGTTCCATATTGTTTCCGATCGTCTCTGCCACTTCACTCACGGTATTTACTTTTTCCTGAATAGCCTCCGTCTGTGCCGTCTGCTGCTGAATCGCCGCGGCAGACTCACCGGAACCTGCAGACACCTCCTCCATGGCTATTTTTGTGCTGTCAAAAGCAGTTTCCAGTTTATTCAATTCCGCTGTGATATCAGCTACTGAAGTCTCCATCCGGCTGCTCATTTCCATGACCTCACGTAAGGTTGCTTCCGTGCGGTCCTGCGCAGCTGTAATGCTCTCTATATTTTCATCAGTGTTCTTCTGGTTGGATATGGTAGCATAGATGGATGTAATGCACAGCAGAATCATTACCGAAATCTGTATAAATCCTGCGTCCTGCCCCAGATAACCAAATCCCCCTTGTGTGGCTCCCAGGAGCACCACCAGGATATTCTCTACCACCGTCCCCACATTAATAAGCACAAATGCCTTGACATCATGATAAGGCATGACTGCAAACATCATGGGAATTACAAATGCATACACCATGTTGCACTGTGCCGTAAAAAGCAGCACCGTATAAAACAACGCAAATCCGATCAGTGACAGATGTTTTATAGCTTTGGTCGCATGATCCCTCTTCCAACAAATAAATTCTGCCAAAACCGGTATGATTCCAAGAAGTATTAGCACTACCAATACCGGAGCCGATACTGTGTGCTCAACGAATCCGATCACACTAATGAAAAGCATACATGCATTGATCACACCATGTGCTATCATGGCCACCCGGTTACTTCGTTCCAACTCTTTCATTTGTATTCTCCTTCTCTCCCGTATGATATATTCATAATGTAATTCCTTACACTCCTTATATTGTAATTCATGATGGTATCCCCGTCAATAAAGCACACAAAAATGCAGTCCGGTTTTCTATGAAAAACGGACTGCATTTTCTGTCATTTATATGTTATCTCCCTGCCGGACAGCTTCCAGCACCCTCTTTATACCTTGAAAACATCCAGTACCTTTTCCAACTTATCCGCTAATGCCAACAGGTTCTCAGAAGAATTCATCAGTTCTGTCATGGTATCACTCATGCCATGAGCCGCCTGCATGGTACTGTCTGCGGATGCTGCATTCTGTTCGGAGATTGCCGACAATCCTTCCACTACATCACGGATCGCACTTCCGGACTGTCCTAAGACATCCATCTTCTCCCGGATACCGTCAATATGCTGCAGGGAATTCTCCACACCATCCGCTACTGCCGCAGTCTTCACACCGGTCTCCTCTAACTTGCTCTGCTGGTGATTCATGTTGGCTTCCACTTCACCCATGATCTCCACCATTCTGCCGGAAGACTCCATGATATTTTGGATGATCTGCTGGATCTCGGTTGCGGAGCGCTTAGACTGGTCAGCCAGCTTACTGATCTGCTCTGCTACCACTGCGAAGCCTCTTCCCGCTTCTCCGGCTCTGGCTGCTTCAATGCTGGCATTCAGTGACAGCAGATCTGTCTCGTCCGCAATATCCTGAATCATGGATACTGCCTTGGTGATATTCTGAATTGCTCCGTTCATATCCGTAATCTGTTCCGCTACCCGCAGGACAGATTCCTTGGTGCTCTCGTTGGAGCCGTTCAGTTCCTTCATGATCTCTTCGGAAGCTTTCTCTGCTTCTGCCATCCTGCCGGCATAATCCGTCAGAGATTTTACTTCCTCAGATATATATTCGATCTGCTCGCCGATACGCACTACATTTTCATTAGCATCCGTTGTCTCATTGGCCTGATTCCTTGCGCCGTCTGATATCTCGCCGACAGCATGGTATACATCATTCACAGATTCCTGGGTATCCTGTGCCATCTTGATCAGTTTGTTGGAAGATGCTGTCAGATCATCCGCGGAATCCTTGATCTCTGTTACGATCGAACGGAGAGTTTTTTGCAGTTTTACAGAAATACGATATACATCCCCAAGTTCATCCTTTTTACGGCACTGCTTTTCATCCGGCTCTGCATCCAGTTCTCCGTTCACGATCCTGCCTAGGAAATGCTTCGTCTTCTTCATGGTCTTCACCATGCTACGGGATAATACGCTTACCAGCGTTGCCGCCACAAGAACACATGCCACAGCGATCAGAATAATATCCTTCACCTGCATCGAGATTGTATCCTTGACATTCTGCATCGGCGTCGCCACTTCGATGGCACCGATCACAGAGCCATCAGAATTGATCAATGGCTGATAATATACATAATAATCTACTTCGGAAATGTTACAGTCCGTCAGGAACAAAGCCTCCCCAGTCTGAATCTGTGCATAGACATCGTCTTCCAGCGCCGTACCGTTAATACGTCCTCCTTCCGGCTTGGTCAATGTCGTGATCAGACGCATATTTCCATACAAAAAAGACACCTGGAAGCCTGTCTTCTCCTGCAATCCATCGATCAACTGTGTCTCCCCGGAAATGGATGTGCCGCCCTTGCGCACCTTGCCTCCCTTATCTCTGGTGTAATCGCCTTCATACAGATTCGTGTAGGTTTCATCCACACTGACACCAACAATCTGCAGAGACTGCTCAATCTGTTTCTCAATTCCGGTCTCTAATGCTTTGGCCCCCACCGTAGCCACCAGTGCACATACAATGATCATCGGCAGAAGGCTCAACGCCAGTATCTTTTTCGAAATTGTGAAAAATGGCTTTTTGTTCCCTTTTACTTTCGTTTTCTTATTCTCTGTCTTCTTCATACTTACCACATCTGCCTTTCTGTAAAAGACTTTATCACATTCGGTCCATCTCGAAAACGTTTAAGTATTTTCTCGGTAAATTCATTGTAACATTTTCCATATAGTAATACAATTCGACAAAATTACAAGTATTTTATTGTTAAATTTGGTCATTTTTCCTTAACGTTAAGTGAAAATATCTCTTTTGTTTACGAAACAGTTAAGTTTTCTGCTTCCAGACCGGCATACGCAGTATCTTTATCAATAGCGGAATGATCATAATAAACCACACAATAGGCTCCGCTGCGATGACACCCGGGTATCCGAACATGGGAACCAGCGTCGCCGCGATCACAATTTTCCCTATCATTTCCAGTGAGCTGGAGATCAGCGGTACAATACGTTCTCCCAACCCCTGCATGGCATTTCTCACAATACAGATTACCGCCGTCACATAATAGAACAAAGTATCTACCTTGAGATATAACGTTGCATTGTAGACCACTTCCGGGTTTTCACTGCCCGTGACCAGCCATACCAGCCAGTCACCGATGGTATAAGCAGTCACAATATTAAGCGTACACCAGATGCAGGTATAACCGGTTGCCAACAGGATTCCTCTGCGGATCCGTTCGATTTTGCCGGCTCCCAGATTTTGTCCGCAATAGGTCGCCATGGTCTGACCGAAGACGCTGAACATGATCATGAAGATCTCGGAGATCTTGCGGGCTGCCGTATGAGCAATGATAATATTCTGTCCCAGCTTATTGATGGAGGTCTGCAATGTCAATGTACCGATATTGACCAGCGAGCTCATGAATCCCATGGAAAGACCGGAGCTTAACATATTGCGGAGCATTCCGGCATCGTGCAGCTTCAGATCATCCACACGTATCCGCAGAATTTCATACTTTTCCCACAGATAGACCGCACACACCACCACAGCGATCAGCTGCGACAGCACAGTAGCAACTGCGGCACCCAGCACTCCCATATGCAGCACCACGATCAGAAGCAGATCTCCTCCGATATTCAGCACCACCGACACCGCCAGCACGATCAGCGGGGTCACGGTATCTCCGATCGCTCTTAGGGTCGCCGCTAATACATCATATAGTAATGTAACAACAAGTCCCGCTATGATCACGGATACATACTGTGTTGCTGTGTTCAGCAGATTTTCCGGCACATTCAGAAATCTGAGGATCGGCTGCAAAAATACAAGCCCTCCTATCGTCAGTACCACAGCTGCCAATAGGCCAAGCACCAGAGAATTGCCCAAGGATCTGCGCAATCTGTCCATATCCTTCGCTCCGAAGCACTGTGCCGAAATAATAGCAAAGCCATTGCACATTCCCATCAGGAATTGTACGATCAGATTGCTCAGCGTCGTCGTGGCCCCCACTGCCGCCAGGGCATTATCTCCCAGAAAAGTACCTACGATGCGGGTATCTGCCAGACTGTAAGTAAGTTGCAATAAATTGGCCAAAAAAATAGGAAGGGCAAACGTCAGTATCAAAACTGACGGTCTGCCCTTTGTAAGATCTTTCATATAGTTCCTCACTTCTACACTTCCGAGAAAAATATAGATTTTCCCGCGTGATAGGGCTACAGAACTTTTTTAAAACTTTTTCTTGGCATTGTCAAGGTATTTCTTGGTCTCAGCCACCACAACACCATTTAATGCCAACAGTGCGATCAGGTTCGGGATCGCCATCAGACCGTTGAAGATATCTGCGATGGTCCATACTGCCTTAACAGTCATGTAGGGTCCGATGAATACGCAGGCAATGTAGATCCAACGGTATACTTTGATTGCCTTCGGCTTCTGACCGATCAGGTATTCCAGGCATCTCTCGCTGTAGTAATCCCAACCGAGGATCGTGGTAAATGCAAAGAATACCAGGCATACCATCAGGATAAAGGATGCAATAGAGCTGTTAAAAGGCAGCCCCTGCTGGAAAGCTCTGGTGGTAACATCCACGCCGTCCAGACCTACGTTCCAGGAATCGGTAATTACGATCGTAAGACCGGTCATGGTACAAATGATCAGAGTATCAATGATGGTACCCATCATTGAGATCAGACCCTGTTTGGCAGGAGAGTCATTCTGCGCTGCAGCCGCTGCGATCGGTGCACTACCGATACCGGCTTCGTTGGAGAAAATACCTCTCGCAATACCCTTCTGCATTGCCATGATAACCGCTCCCAAAGCACCGCCGGCTACGGCACGCATACCAAACGCACTCTGTACGATGGTCACGATAGCTGCCGGAATGGCAGTTACATTAAAGATCAATACTAACAGACAGGCTACTACATAAGTCACTGCCATAAAAGGAACGATGACCTGTGCCACGGTGGAGATACGCTTTAATCCACCGATAACAACCAGTGCCACGCAGATGGTCAAAAGGATTCCGGAGATCACCACGCTCCAGGAATAGTCCATGCCGAAGAGCTGTACGGTATGTGCATTATTTGCATCGAAGAAATTATGTACCGCACTGGTGATACCGTTGATCTGGGTAAAGGTTCCGATACCGAACAATCCTACGCATACACCCATAAAAGCGAAGATCTTCGCCAGCCATTTCCAGCTCTTGCCCATACCGTTTTCGATATAGTAGAAGGGGCCGCCGATAATGTGTCCATCCTCTGCTACCACACGATATTTCACCGCCAGCAGGCACTCGGAATACTTTGTAGCCGTACCTACCAGCGCAGCGATCCACATCCAGAACAAAGCTCCGGGACCGCCTGCTACAATAGCCGTTGCCACACCAACGATATTACCGGTTCCGATGGTAGCGGACAATGCCGTACACAGTGCCGCGAAACTGGATACTTCGCCGTCTTCGCCCGACTTTTCATTGGCAATTAAGTGTTTGATTGCATGGGGAAGCTTCGTGATCTGCAAAAAACGAAGTCTGGCTGTGAGAAAAAGGCCCGTAGCCAGAATGAGGACGATCAGGGGGATGCCCCAGACGAAATCATCCACTGTGGTCAGAAAGTTACTAATCATGTCTAACATATTCCCTCTCCTTCCGTCACCTCTTGTGACGTCCTATCGTAGATTGATTTCTTCCGAAGAGAATGGGAATAAGCATATAGATGCTCTGTCCTTTTGCCTGAGAGATTGGCAGCTTTACTGCCGTACACCTTCGGCGCCTTCTATACGGAAATATGAAAATTGCTTTCCGTGGAAGGACTCTCCAGAGTAAATCTTTACCGCGCTAAAGCGGCAACAAAATCACAATAGCATACTTTTTCACCCATTGCAACGTTTTTTTATCTTTGACATTGATCTGCCCAACACAGACATTGACTTTTATGGTACCTGATTACTATAATATAATTCATATGAATACTAACACGAACAATCACAAAACTTCATATTCCATTACACGTGGACTGTTTTTCCTGATCATGTGTTCTGTGATTTTTACGGTACTGTACTACAGTCTGCCCAAACAGAACCATGAGCCGGCAATATCGGATTATATTGACTTTTCAGAAGGCTGGACCACCTCCGATGGAAGCCCCGTTGATTTTTCCCATATCAGCGGCACCTGCACAGTGACCAAGAAGCTTCCTGCGCTGACTCACGACATGGCACTTTTCTTTTTTTATAAAAGTTCCAATGTGACGATCCTGATAGACGACCGGCTGATCTATGAGACCATGCAGCCGGAGAGAGTTTTCTTCGGCAAGACACCGGGAGCCTCTTATGTCTCTCTGCCGATCTACCGGGAAGATTCCGGATGCACGCTCACCCTGGTGATCGATAATCCTTACGGAGACGGCAGTGGCAAGATCAATCATATGTACCTGGGACGTAGTGAAGATATCCTGATAAGTCGCATCCGCGACAAGGCACCCGGATTCGGCATCAGCTTCCTGATCGCCCATCTTGGTCTGGCATTTATCCTGTTTTATCTGCCATTGCACAAGAAGCACATCATCGGCAGTGAGATGCTTTATCTGGGATTATTTGCTCTGAATACCGGTATCTTTATGTTGGCAGATAACCGTATGCTGCAACTGATCCTGCGTAACAGCCATATTTATCATACAATTGCGGAACTTTTTATGATGCTGATCACCATTCCACTGTTTCTGTACCTTGGCAAAATGTATACAGAGTACTCCCCTGTGATGGTACAGACAGTATGCCTGATCAGTGTCATGGATTTCAGTATACGTTTCTGCCTGAATCTGACCGGTCTCAAGGACTTCCATGAAAGTCTTCGTCTGACCCATATTACTTTTGGCATTCTGATCGCACTTGTTATCTATGCCATCGGCAAGGGGTTTTATCAGAATCAAAGGCAGCATCTGAAGCACAATCTATATCATAACCTTGGAATTCTGTGTCTGTGCTTTGGCGTTCTACTGGATATCCTGCTGCTATGGTTCGGCAGTGCTCCCGAGACCAGCTTCTTCACACGGATCGGTGTGCTTATGTTCCTGATCATGGAAGCAGTCCAGGTTACCCTGCGCCTCATGACCAACTATCAGGAAGGTGTTCGCATGCAGCTGCTCAGCCGCCTGGCTTATCGCGACGGTCTGACCGACCTGCTGAACCGTACTTCCTATATGGAAGAATTGAAAAGACTGGACGCATCCCATAATTTTCATGTGTTGCTGGCACTGTACGATGTGAATAGCCTCAAATATGTGAACGACACCTACGGTCACCAAAGCGGTGATGAAATGATCCGCCGGGTAGCGGATACTCTGTCGGCACATCTCGGTTCCTTAGGAAAATGTTACCGGATCGGCGGAGATGAGTTCGTATTCCTGTCGACCATATCCGATTCCGAAAAAGAATTCCTCAAGCTGCAAAGAGATTTCGAAGCGTCTCTGGGAGTTCTGAAGCTTCCGGACGGTTCCGAGCATCCCATTACTGTAGCCATGGGATATTCCGTACTGACCCATAATATGCCTCGTTCCATGGACGATATGGTCCGGGAGGCCGATGCCAAAATGTATGAGGCGAAACGACGAATGAAAACAGAAAATTGATCATAGGATTTGCAGCGTTTTTGCTGACAATCTTATGAATAGCGTGGCTCATTGCAGAGAACTGCCAACAAATGTGGAGTGCCCTTTGCGAAACATTTATGAATTGGGGACATGGCTCGTAACGTAGGGTTGCCATAGCCCCCACGCAGAAAGGACTCCCCCCCCGACTCGGATGCTAGCTACAACTGTGGATTTTCTAAAGGAAAGTGGTCAAGTGTTTCTCATCATGACGGGGCCGCCTTTACGCTGCCATCCATGTCTCTTACCGGCTAAAGCGAACATCGTGTTCGCGTTGCCCCTGCGGCTTAACCACTTTCTAAGAAAATCTCACAGTCTCCGCCGCATCTACGCCCGGGGAGCAGTCCTTTTCTGCTGGAAACCTTCCGCCTCACTGTGGACACAGGTGATAGGAACAAGCTTCTCTGTATCCTTAAACCAAGGTATGGGGCGTTACGCACAATATTTGATAATTAAGCCCCGCTATCGTAAGACTGCCGGGGCTTAATTGACTAAATTTGATGATTACGCCCCGCGTATCGTAAACTATCGGGGCTTAATTGACTAAATTTAATGATTACGCCCCGCGTATCGTAAACTGCCGGGGCTTAATTGACTAAATTTAATGATTACGCCCCGCGTAGCGAATAAGACAGCGATTTGTGCGCAAGCGCCCATCGCTGTCCTCACTATGCCTATGCGCGGCTCATTGCCCGCGTAACTCTCAATTAACTACGCTTGGCAGCATGTTCCAAATAGAGAAAAAAAGCCACATTCAGAACAATGCCCACTGCAGTAGAGATGGGGGCTGCGAGGCCGATATTGGTGAGACTTGCGTCCGGTTGGATACTCATATAGTAAGCGAAAGGAAGTCGGACGAGAAGTGTCTGGATCAGTCCCTGAAGCATGACCCACACGGTCTTGCCATTACCGTTAAAATATCCCATCATGCTGAACAGCACAGCAGTCAATAGTGTCTCCGGTGCGAAACCTTTCAGATACTCATACCCTCTCTGCACCACTGCCGCATCCGCGGAGAAGATACCTGCCAGCAGATCCCCCCGGAAGAACACCAGTGAAAAGGCAAAGCATCCCACCAAAAGTCCGATGCCGATACCGGTGAACATGGTCTTCTTCGCCCGCTTCTGTTCTCCGGCACCTACATTCTGTGACACGAAAGAAGAAGTGGACTGCATCAGTGCACTGGGGATCAGCATGGCAAAGTTAACGATTTTGCATGCCACGCCGTAGCCAGAGGAAGCTTCCAGTCCCAGGCGGTTGACAAAGGCACACAGTGCCAGGAAAGAGCCTTGCGTCAGACACTCCTGCAAAGCTAACGGCAGACCAATCTGCAGGAATTTACCGCACTGGGGATTCCAACGGAAATCGTATCCGGTAATGGTAAAGGGCAGTCCCTTTTTCACAAGGCGTACAATTGCAAACACTACGCTCAATGCCTGTGCAAAAACAGTAGCCAGCGCTGCTCCCATGGCATCCATGCCCAGTCCTGCCACCAGCACCAGATCACCCACGACATTGACAATGCACGCCACGAATACAAACAGCAGCGGGGAATTGCTGTCACCCAGTCCACGGAAAATGGCTGACAATACATTATATGCCACAATAAAAAAGATTCCGGCACCGCAGATCCGGATGTAAGCAGCGGTCAGCCCTACCGCCTCTTCCGGTGCCTGCATGAGAACCGCAATAGGACGGGCAAAGCCCACCATAATTACAAACAGCACCAGCGAGATCGCTGCAAATACAACGGTTCCGCCGCCGATGATACTGCCGATCTGCTCCTCCTTCTTCTCTCCCAGATACCGTGCGATCAGCACGGTGATACCCATTGCCAGCTGAGTCACCACGAAAGTTACCAGATTCAGCACCTGACTACCGGTAGAGACTCCGGACAATCCCGAAGTGGAGCCGAACCGTCCCACTACCAGCAGATCCACTGCACCGTAGGCCGCCTGTAAGATCAGTGCTCCCAAAATAGGAACCATGAAGCGAAGTAATTTTTTCAAAATACTTCCCTGTGTAAAATCCATCATGTCATTTTCTTTATTTTTCAAAATACTCTCTCCTCTCGCACATCACCTGATAAAAAGTCTCTATGGCGTGTATCATAGCTTCCGCATCTGCTTCGGAAATGCTCTCCAGATACGGTGCCAAACCGGAAAAATAATTCTCGTTATATTTTTCCGACAGCTTTCGTCCCTCTTCGGTCAGGGAAATATAGGTGATCCTACCGTCCTCCGTTGCATTCGTTTTCCGCAGATATCCCTTTTTTTCCATTTCCTTCACAGTCCGGGTCACACCGGGACGGGGGATGTTCAGATAGTCGCTGATATCTGAAATCTTCACAGCGACACCCTGTCGCTCCAGAATCTGGATCACATCCAGAAAATGAATATAAGAGGGGGTCACGCCTGAGGGCAGCGCCGGAAGCATCTCCCGGATTCTTTTTGCCTGATAACAGGCATCCAACATTCGTTTTATGGTCTGAACCGTCATTCTTTTTCCTCTCTGATATCTTTTTTCTATTCTTTAATTGCCTTTATAGTTACCACTAGTAATTATCTTTGGTAATTATATGTAAACATTTCAGATTTGTCAATGAGATATTTTCATAAATCGAGTAGGAGGCGGTGATTAACCGCCGTCCTCTCACAC
>ULXH01017890.1_pt1 | contig 15779 bp, 10 predicted proteins | sample 1961101 | NCBI WGS metagenome assembly ULXH01 (sample SAMEA4835833, study PRJEB28245) | human gut metagenome | biome: gut microbiome; material: fecal sample | place: Denmark | collected 2008 | reverse complement strand
GATGAGTATAAGCGTCGTAAGACGGATGGCTTACTGTCAATGTATACTCCTTGCCGTATTTGATTACATCCATCGAGAATGCACCCTCGGCGTCGGTCTCGCTGTAGTATTCCACACCGTCGGCGCTTGCAAGAGTGATGTAGGCGCTTGCCACAGCCTCGCCCTTCTCGTTCTTAACCGCACCGCTCAGCGTCTTGTACGGGCTGACAACGAAGTGAGCCACAGGAAGGCTGATATCGCTGAATGACGCCGTTGCCATTTGAGTCTCATCATCCTTCTTAGCCTGTTGAGCCTGACCCTTTACATTTTTGTCCACCTCGAACGATGTGCTGTTGTATGCAGTTCCGGCAGAAGTCAAGAAGAGGCGGATGTCGCCACCGTCATAAACAAAGCCATCAGGGAATGTCAAAGTAACAACACTCTTGATGTTTTCTGCTGTGACAGCCTCACTGTGGTCAACCGTCATCTTGTCGGCAACCTGAGTCAAGCCTTCTGTGCTTTCGCCCATGAGAGCAGTGCCCTCAGCCACATTGCCAATCCAAGCATCTACAGAGAATGTGATGTTCTTTGAAGAGTGCGTTCCGAAGAACTGGATTTCGTTGATTTTCGTACCTGCAGGCAGATTGATGAGCGATTTCGGATAGATAATCTCTGTCTTTGAATACTTGTAGAAGAAGTCGGCAGGACCGGCAGTAGCCGTTTCCGTAGGAGTTCCTACAATTACTTCAGCGTCGCCCTTCTCCTTGTTTACAGTCACATTTACTGTTTCGCTCGCCGCAGTGCCAGTTTCAGCCGTAAACTTGACGAAAGTCTCGGCAGCGCCGACAGCGTGAGGTATTACAGAGAATTCGAAGTCGTATTCCTTGCTTGCCTCAAGAGCCGGAGTCTCGGCAGTGGCAACGATACCGTCGTTCATCCACAATTCCGCTCTATAAGAGCCAGCCTCTTTAGCCTCGCCGTTCTCAACACGAGCCACAACCTTGTAGACACTGTTTACCTCAGCGTTTTCAGGGATGTCGGCGCTCAGCACGTTGAAGCCCTGAGCCACATTCAAAGCAACATTCTTAACAAAAGAAGTTCCTCCCATATTCACTTTCTCGCGATCAGCGAAGAATCCTTCCTTAGAAACAGTCAGATTATATTCGAGGCCGTCTTGAACCACGATGAAGTTGAACTTACCTTCAGCATCAGTAGTGCCTGAATATTCAACATTGTCGCTCACGAGTTTCACCTCGGCGCCTTCAACAACAGCATTGTCGGCTGCAGAAGTAACCACACCGCTGAACACCGAAGCCTCCTTGTCGAAACCGAACACCGTTACAGGGAGCGGTTTTAATGTCATTTTGCCAGTAAGCGTACCATCGGCGTAGCGGATAGCCGCAAGAGCGGCATGGTCGCCGTCAACCTCGAAGTTGGTTGTTGAATACTGCTCTGCCGACGACATAACCGTCACGCGCAAGTTGCCGCCAGTGTAGGTAAACGGAGTGTTGAACGTCACCTTGATGATAGGCTGATGGTCGCTGCTGCTGCCAATGACAGCCGCTACAGCATAAGTGTCGGCATAAACCTGAGTCATCGACTCCGACTGATACCATTCATCTTGTTTCGGAGAGGTAGCATCAGTGTTCTCCATCCAGATCTTCAAATTAGAAGTGATTTCCTTGTTGCTATAAGCGTTCTTATAACCAAGGAACGTGATGCTCTTGAGCTCAGTTCCTGCAGGAATGTTGAGCATGTCGGCAGGATAGATGATTTCCGACTGCGAGTTGTAGTAGTTGAGTTGCAACGGAATGTCGTTGGCAGTTGTAGTGCAGTTGCCGACAACAGCCTCGCCTACCACTTCCTCAGCGGCAACAGTGATTGTTGCAGTTCTTTCAATCTGAACACCGCCGTCGACAACCAATTTGGCAGCGAACTCGCCATTCTTGCGCGGAGTGAACTGGAATTCAACACTTGCATATTCACCCGAAGCGATAGCCGGGAGAGCCTTCTCGGCAATCAAGTCCTCACCGATATAGAATTTTGCCGTGCAAGTGCCTTCCTCGATGTCCTTCTTACCGAAAGAAGCGACGTCGAACGAAACAGTCGAAGCATGGTTGACAGTTGCTGTTTCCGGAATCTTCACATTGCCAAGTTCAGCCTCGTAGTCAGGAGTATCGAGGTATGAACCACCGATAATGTTGTCCACGCGAGCATAACCAGCCTCGAAAGCGATATACCAGTCGCCGGCAGGAATGTTGTCGAGAGTGAACGTCTTGTACATGAAGTTGTCGTAGTATCCGCTAGGATATGTTCCCATAGCGAAGCAGTTTGCATCGTCGGAATTGTCGATAGTGATGTTTTTCACCTGAGTCCAATTCTTGCGGTCTGCAGAATAGTAGACATTGAGCTTCGATGTTGCATTGCGCTTGTTGGCGTCGAAAGTCATGTGCTCGCCTTCAGCCAAGCGGATTTTCGGAAGCACGAATTTTGACAATTCCACCTCGTCGCTTGTAGCGGCATATCCGTTCTCGCCATAAGAGAAGTTAGACACTTTCCATTTCTTTTGTCCTGAAGACAGTTCGATGTAGGTGCCGGCAGGGAATTTCTGGTCGTTGAAGTTGATGTAAACCTTCGACGGGTCAACAATCTCACCAGTCACAGCCAAAGTGTATACCTCGCCCTGACCGTCGGCAGGAGTGATTACAATGTTGCCAGAACGCTTGCCAACCACAGACGCATCCATAGTCACGGTGAGATAAGCCTTTCCGAGGGCTGCCACTTCATAAGGGAATGTTGCAGCCTCGCCATTTTCCGTAGCACTGATTTTATACGAGAATCCTTCAGGAACGCTTACGCTGTTGATTGTCAGCGGAGCGCCGCCCTTGGCATTGCTTATAACGAGCACCTTGCTGGTGCTTGCCTGCATCACCTGGAAATCGACAGTAGAGCCGTTCTCCACATCGTGCGACAAGTTGTCCTCCAAAGTAAACACAGGAGCGTGAGGGAACACCTCTATCCAACCTAAATAAGTCGTTACGCCCGAAATATTTTCTTTCAAATGGAAGCCATGACGGTAGTTTTTCGTAACAGCCATAGTTACTGTACCCTCAAGATATTGCGATTCGCCAACGGCAAGAGGGAACGAAACCGGCACCGGTTCGCCTACTGCGACACCGTCAGTGTTGTCATACAAAGACACTGTGTAGCCTTCATCGCCTACAGCCAAAGGAACTTCACCAGAGTTTTTGATTTTGGCCTTGAACTGCACCTGAACATTTCCGTCGGCGTCAGCACAAAGGTCGCCCGAAGAAATCATTGTAGGCGACGAAAGGATTGTCATTTCCCTTTTAAGAACGACATCGGCACTCGCTGCCGAGAACTCGTCGAGAAGCACTTGGTCGCCACAGATGCCCAGGCGTGTGCCTGCCGCAACATTAGGAAGCTCCACCTTTGTCCAAGCGTCGGTGCTGAGAGCAGGAACAGTCACCTCATACTTGCCTCCCTTAGTCACAGTGCCGTCGGAGGCAACTGTGCAGGTGTAGAATGACACCGAACCTTCAGCAGCGCTCTGCTTCACATAAATGCTTGCATCTCCGGTGATTGCCGGAGTCACAATCATGTCGGTCATTGTCTGCGAGCTCTCACCCCAAGAATCATAAAGAGTTTGAGAGCCGACCTTCAAGCATGCGCCGTCATCACCATAACCGCCCGTTTCCTGAGCGAAGTACTCGACAAACGAAGGCGTGCTCCAAGAGTCGGCTTGAAACCTGTCAACATAGTGCGCCCAACCCGGAGGGGCAAACGACGACACCAATTTTCCCGACCCCAAACCTGAGAAATCATAGGCATAAGGAGTCACCACGTCGGCTCTCGCAACAGAAAAACCTAAAGCGAGAGCCAACATTGTTAATAAATAAGTAAACTTTCTCATAAAAATATATTTAAAGAAATAAATAATTCCTATTACTTCTTTTTAGATGTGCAAATATAGAAATTTGCTATCAAATTGCCAATTTTTTGCGAATTTTTCTGAAGAAATATTATCACAAATCGCCTTTTTCTGCACAATCATCCGTCTTCGCATAAAAAAACAGACATTTTGCGCCTTCCGCACCTTTCTATTGAATAACCTCGCCTTTTTCAAAGTTTTTGTGTAAGTTTGCAACAGAATTAGCAAACAAGAACATATATGAATCCTATCGTAAGCATCATTATGGGCAGCACATCGGACATGCCAGTGCTCGAGAAAGCCGCCAAACTACTTGATGAATTTGAAATTCCATTTGAAATCAACGCCCTTTCAGCGCACCGCACACCGCAGGAAGTGACCGACTTCGCCAACAACGCCAGCAAGCGCGGGCTGAAAGTGATTATCGCCGCAGCGGGCATGGCCGCGCACCTGCCGGGCGTTATCGCCGCCCAGACCACAGTGCCAGTGATCGGTGTCCCCATCAAATCCACGCTCGAGGGTATGGACGCCCTGCTCGCAATCGTGCAGATGCCTCCGGGCATCCCTGTTGCAACCGTGGGCATCAACGCCGGACTCAACGCGGCTATTCTTGCCGTGCAGATGCTATCACTCACCGACGAGCGCATCGCCGCGCGTTTTGCGGAATACAAGCAGGGTCTTGCCAAGAAAATCGTGAAAGCCAACGAAGACCTTGCCCGCATTTCGTATAAGTTCAAGACAAACTAAGCATCTCCCAGCTATGAACGACTTCAACTACCGCCGCCGTCACTCTTCGACAGTGCAGATAGGCAACGTGCCGCTTGGAGGCGACAATCCGATACGGATACAGTCGATGACATCGACCTCGACGCTCGACACCGACGCCAGCGTGGCGCAATGCCGCCGCATCTTCGACGCAGGCGCCGACTATGTGCGCCTGACCGCACAAGGAGTGCGCGAGGCGCACAATATCGGTGAAATCCGCGCCGCCCTCCATGCCGCAGGCTACACCAATCCGCTTGTCGCCGACATCCATTTCAACCCCAAAGCCGCATTCGAGGCAGCCGCCACGACCGACAAGGTGCGCATCAATCCCGGCAACTTTGTCGATGCCGCGCGCACGTTCAAGAAATTGGAGTATACCGACGAGGAGTATGCCGCGGAACTTGAGAAGATACGCCGTGCCGTGGTCCCTTTTATCGCCATCTGCCGCAAACACCACACGGCAGTGCGCCTCGGCGTGAACCACGGGTCGTTGTCAGACCGCATCATGAGCCGCTACGGCGACACACCTGCCGGAATGGTTGAGTCGGCAATGGAGTATCTGCGGATATTCCGCGAGGAGAATTTCAACAACGTGGCAATCTCCATCAAGGCTTCCAACACGGTGATCATGGTTGAGACCGTGCGCCGCCTCGTGGCGGAAATGGACCGCGAGGACATGCACTATCCGCTGCATCTCGGTGTGACCGAGGCTGGCGACGGCGAGGACGGCCGCATAAAGTCGGCTGTGGGCATCGGCACACTGCTCGCCGAAGGCATCGGCGACACTGTGCGCGTGTCGCTGAGCGAGGAGCCGGAACTTGAAATCCCCGTGGCGCGCAAACTGGTTGACTACATCACCGCCCGCGAAGGCCACGCCCCAATCAGCGGATGCTTCGCCAAGGCCTACAACCGCATCGCTCCCGAACGCCGTCCCACAAACGCCGTGGGAAGCATCGGTGGGCAAAACGTGCCTGTAGTAGCCACCGCATTGAGTCCAGCCGACGTGGCGGCAATCGCGACGAAACCCGATTTCTTCCTCTCCGACGTGAACTGGAAAGCGGTCGATGCCTCCGCCAAGTCCGAAGGCTTCAGCGATGACGACGTGCTGCTCCTCACAAGCCACCACGCCAACCCCGTGGGCGAAATCGAGGCATTCATCCACCGTCTGTGGGACAACGGCTGCAAAGCCCCCGTCGTGGTGCGCATGAGTTATGACGACGCCAACGAGGAAGACGTGCAGGTAAAAGCCGGAGCCGACTTCGGTGCACTTCTGCTCAACGGCCTCGTAGACGGAATCGTGCTTGACGCGCCCAACCTGCCCAACAACGCCGATGCCGTGGCATACTCGTTCGGCATCCTCCAGGCGGCACGCCGACGCACCACAAAAACAGAATACATCTCATGTCCGAGCTGCGGCCGCACCCTCTACGACCTGCAACACGCCGTGAAGGAGATAAAAGCTGCCACTTCGCATCTTAAAGGCTTGAAAATAGGCATTATGGGATGCATTGTCAACGGTCCGGGCGAGATGGCCGACGCCGACTACGGATATGTGGGCGCAGCCGTGGGCAAAGTGAGTCTCTACAAGGGCAAGGAGTGCGTTGAACGCAACGTGCCCCAGGACGTCGCGCTCACGCATCTGATCGACCTTATAAAAGCCAACGGCGACTGGACCGAACCTAAACAATAGATTTATGAATACACCTAAAAACGTCATAGACAACTTTGTAAACGTGGGCATAGCCAAAGCGCAACTGCGTGGCGGCAAACTGATGCTGCTGTCGATGATGGCAGGCGCCTACATAGCCATCGGCGGAGTGCTGTCGGTGGTGGCAGGCTTCGGATTTCCCGAACTTACAGCGGGCAACCCGTCGCTGCAGCGTCTGCTCAGCGGCGCGGCGTTTCCCATCGGACTTATCCTTGTGGTGATTCTTGGCGCAGAACTCTTCACCGGCAACAACGCCGTCCTGATGCCCGCCGCCCTACAGGGCAAAATATCGCCATGGGCGGCAGTGCGCAACTGGGTTGCCGTCTATCTCGGCAATTTTATGGGCGCGCTGCTCTTCACGATGCTTTTCGTATATGCCGTCGGACTCACCGCCGCAGAACCTTACCACGGCGCTGTGCAGCGCATCGCCGAAGCGAAAGTTGCGATGCCGTGGCACGTCGTGCTGCTCAAAGGCATCGGCGCCAACTGGTTTGTCTGCCTCGCCGTGTGGCTCGCTGCCTCGGCAAAGACGATGCGGGCCAAAATGGCTGGCTGCTGGCTGCCCGTGATGGCGTTTGTGGCACTTGGCTACGAACACTCCATCGCCAATATGTTTTTCATTCCGATAGGAATGCTTGAGGGCGCCGACGTGACCCTGCACCAATTCTTCATTGCCAACCTGCTGCCGGCAACCATCGGCAACATCATTGGCGGAGCGTTGCTTGTAGGGTCGGCCTACACCTACGTAAACCGTTAAAAATAAGAATCCGTCTCTTCGACACAAAAGCGTGAAAAAGGCTATGTGCGGAAAACGGCAATAGGGTCGCAGGTCGTTGATTCACTACGATTTAAATAATTTAAGAAGACCTTATTTATAAACATATGAGCAAAATATCCATCAGATTCTATAATGACCGTGAGGTGCGGGCGGTTTGGGATGAAGATAATTCCAAATGGTGGTTTTCCGTGCTTGATATTGTCGGGGTATTGAATGGCCAAGATGACTACCAGAAGAACAGGAACTATTGGAAGTATCTGAAAACCAAGCTAAAGAAAGAAAACAACGAACTGGTTAGTGTCACTAACCAGTTGAAACTATCCGCCCCGGATGGTAAGCGGAGATTAACCGACGTTCTTGATAATGATGGCGTAATTCAACTTGCAAAGAATTTTTCGAATACCAAAACGAAGAGTTCTTGGAAATGAGTAAAGCCCGTCGAGAGGAAATCAACGACATCTCAAAACGTACTTTGTTTTTGGAGAAACTTCAAAAGCAAGCACAACTATTTGAGGGCAAAGAGATTCAGCCTCTTAATAAACCTCTTGTAGAATATGGACAGGATTTGCCATTTTAATCCCAAATCTTACACAGCCCATTATATAGCATAGCTCCTCCGCTTCGATTCCAATATGTTATATCCTGTTCTATAAAGAGCCATTTTAATGATTTGAATATAACTTCTATTGAGTGTCCAGATTTAAATGAAAATTGGAAATATTCTGAATTACTGATTTGTACACAAGTATATCTCTTATCCAATAGTTCTCTTAAACGAATAAATTCAGTAGGATTTCCAGCTTTTTTATTGATTAAAGAAAATCCCCTGCTAATGCAGAGGATTTTCTTATATCGTTCAAAGGTTATTCCTTTTTTCAATAAATCACCATATCCATAATGGTTCCCTGAGCCTTTATCACAGGTGATTGGCTACATGTTTTTGTGTTCCTGTCATATACGAATAATCCTGCTCCGTTGGAATCTGTTACTAATCCAAAATAAACTTGATTGTCTTTGTGATTTATAGCACAACTATAGCCATTGGTTCGCGGAAAATCAAGGACTTCTCCTGTACAGTTATAGATGTCGGCTCTGAAAGCATAGTTTGTCTTGTCGTTGATGTAGTCAGGACCGGAAGCTCCAATGAATGCCGGACAATAACCGAAGAAGTATAATTCTCCATTTCCGGCGTAATGATAAGAGAGTACATATTGCAACTTTCCTCCCTCTACACCTTGCCATGTCCTGTCTGTAAGATTAAAACAATAATCACGATCAAAGTCAGTTTCACCATTCTTTATGCGTAATAGCCCGCAATATTGATCTGGTACATAGCCATAGGATCCCCAACAAGGAATGTATAAATCGTTCTTTTCATCAACAAACATTCCACCAACACCGATAACCGTGGCGGATGATAACCGATAATCAACGATTTTTTTAATCGGTTTATCTGTTTTTGTATCTACCAATAAAATATGTGCGCCCTTCTTACAAATAGGCATATTCTCAAATTGACCCAATCCGACATAGAGAATGTCATCACGCAAGAACAGGCCGATGGGATTGGGTGTGTTGCTGCCATCAACACCCCATTTTGTATCAACCAAATCTATTTCACCAGTTCTTTCCATTGTGGTGGGATTGAAGATTACAATCTTGTTTTCTACAGGCGCCGAAGCATACGCCTTTGTTTCATTTACCACCAACATATTTCCAACCATCGGTGCCATACGGTCTATTTGAATTTGCCCGGCTTTGGTTAAAGTGCCGTCATCATTTCGGATGTATTTGTAGACATTTGCATCTGCCGCACCACCAATGCTGAATACCCAGTCTTTGTATGTGGCGAGATAAGGAGTGCTCTTTACTTCATGCGCGTTAGAGAAGCTGACATTCCCCTCTGCAATGTTCTGTACGGGAACTACATATCCCATAGAAGCTTGAGGAGCCATATCAATTGCAAGAATCATTTTGGCTTTCCCCTCCGTTACGGGTGGTTCTGGATTGTTGTTGTCATCACAGGAAACCATTGCAAGGCTTCCAAACAGGCATACTGCCAATAATGTTAGTTTTTTCATTGTTTTTTATTGTTTTTATTGTTTACCATTCAAGTGAAGTAAATCGGATTTTAAGCGAGAAAAGACGGCCAGCCAATGGATAATTGAAATTAGTCATTTCATCTGCATCAAGAATATTGTGGCATTCTGCTCCGAAGATTATTTTTCGTTTACAAATACCATACTCAAAACCGAGAGTATGAATACATGACCTCGGTATTTTATAGTTTTGATTTTTACTCAGTTCGTAACCATAATAATACTTGTCGGTATACCCTCCTTCATAATAAATACGGGTATATTGATTCCGACCACCAAAGAGGTTGTCCTTTCGGTAATCTACCATCCAATTAAAATATAGAATAGGAATATGTGGCAACTGCATTTTATAGGTTTGGCTTGGTGTATTTGTACCAAACAGATATTTTGAATAGTCAAGCGATTTTTGCCAAGTACCATTCAGCGATACGAACCAATTCCGGTCAATATCCCATTTTACCTCCGCGTCTGCACCATAGAGCAAAGCTTCGCCTAAATTCTGATATTTATAATATCCGGCTTGCGCAAGCATATACATCATGTTTTTTACTTTTGTCGTATATACATTTGCTTCAAATTGCAACCGTGATTCATTATTGTAGTAGTGGTCATATATTACCCCTAAATTATAATTGTTCGCCATTTCAGGGTTCAGTGCCGTATTGACCTGGGTTGTGATACGGTCACCAAGGATTTCCTCATATCGCGGCAAACGATAATTATGTTCCAATGCTGCTTTCAGATACCAATGTCGGGGTAAATCATATTTCAAGGCAATGCTATAGCCCAAATTGTCTCCTGTGCGGTCGGTCTTGACCGGTTCACTTTCCGAGCCATATGTCAGGTCCACCGTCTCACCGTTCACTCCGAAATGATAATATCGTCCGGTAATAACAGAAGTAAGTTTGTCTTTGAACCACCTGTTTTCGAAAGACAGAGAAGAAATAAGACCTGTCACATCTGATTGGAGTCCACAAAGTCTTTTTTTCAAGAATTTTTCAGCTTCCGGATCATTAGCCTCCTGAGTAACGTATCGAAAATCATTGTTTAAATTGACTGACATTTTATTAGGAATCAAATGATATTTTAAATTCAGATTGAAACGGATGTCATGAGTATGGTCATCTGAAAGGTTTGGTACACTTCCTTTTTCTCCTTTGTAGCTATTGGGACGTTTGTTGCCATAGAAGTCATATACAAATGAAGATGTATCGTTCAGACATGAATTAGTATACAAATAGCCTCCATTAAATTTCATATCCATTTTTTTAGTAAGGAAAGATTTTCTTTCTAAATGTAAAGTTCCACCTGTAGTGAACGCTTTGCTGAAGGTATGACGAATGTTGGTTTCGATACCTTGCATCTCTTTTCTATTGGCGTATCCTAAAATTTCTAATTCAGCTTCATCGAAATAGCCATTCATAAAATTGAAACTTACAGCGTAGTCTATCATTTTCAAATGATCATGGTCTCGTTTTATTTTCAATCCTTCTACATAGGGAGATTCTATGGTATAATTATTTGCCGCTAAAGCTCCTCCTGCATATAGAGTCACAGCCGTGTTTATTTTATTGAAAAAATGGCGAACAGTCGCACTACCCTCATGCGTTCCGTAACTTTGAATTTTATATGCCAAATCGTAAAAATCTTTATCGGGATCAATCGTCACTACATTGACAGCACTTCCCAATCCATCTCCTCCAAACTCCGGTGGAACAATCCCTTTGTATATTTCTATACGGTCGATGAATTGAAGTGGGATGTCATTTATGGAAAAGTTCCCATCTGGTGTATTTAATGGATAACCATCCATATATATTTGAACTCTATTGCCTTCCAAGCCGCGAACATTTATTTTAGTCTGGCTTCCAACTCCGCCGGTTTGTCTGAGTTTTACGCCTGTTTGATGGTTGAGCACCTCACTTATTGAAGTCCCTCGTCCTGCCAAAGTTTTGCCATCAATTACTGTAACAGGAACTCCTTGTTGCTTTACCTCTCGTATCTCACGCCTTTCGCTGATGCCTACAACCTCCACACCGTTCAGTTGCATATATGCGTCTTCCATAAGGACATCTAATACCTTGTCCCTCTCTGATTCTGAAAAAAATACAGTCTTGGTCATTTTTTTTAAGCCAACGCATGAAAATACTATAGTTGACTTACCTGTAGGAATATTCTTTAATTCATAATTTCCTTGATCATCTGTAGTTGTCCCGATTGAAGTATGTTCTATTTGTATCCTTACACCTATTAAAGGAGATTTATCCTCAACGCTTCTAACACTCCCAGATAAAACCCGTTGAGCCATAGCGGATAAATTGAACAAGGAATAAAGAAAAAATAATAAAAAAACACTAACAATTCTTCTTGTGTTGGAATTTATAAAATCGAATTTCATACGTTTATCTTTTGGATGCAAAGTTGTCTCGTTTTCATAGAATGCACAATACCTAAATTTTTGTATTTTAGCGTTGCTGTAATCTGAGAAATTACGGATATAAGTATTGATTGTAATAATCCTCAAATCCGCAGCTAAGCATTTCCTGCGTCCTTCTTGCGTGTACACGTCCTCTCTCTACTGAATTTGCAGATAATTTGAGATTGAAACACCCACTTCAACCCACAATATCCCCTTACCCCACAATCGAACATTCTACACCTTAGACCGAGATTGAGCCGATTACAGAGATTACAGATGACAATGTGGAGTAAAATTGCTCCATGTCTGAAAATATCCCTCCAAAAGAAGTGAGTTTCTCAGATTTAATTTGTATGTTTGCCCTGTCTATCGTCGGATTCTCTTGTTTGTTTTTGCAACACTAAGACAAGTGAATTCCTCGATGTGGCAAACTCCCAGGCAACTTTTTGTTGTTCAGGCACTTAAATAGTTTAACTCACAATAGTGTTGCGGAATTAAGGATTACAATGAAAGATCTGAAAGGAACAAAAACCGAAGCTAACCTGATGGCAGCTTTTGCCGGTGAATCGCAGGCAACCAACAAGTATACCTATTACGCATCAAAGGCAAAAAAAGACGGATATGTGCAGATAGCCCAACTGTTTGAAGAAACGGCAGGCAATGAGCGCGAACACGCCAAACTGTGGTTCAAGCTGCTTCACGGCGGCGCCGTGCCAGGCACAATGGAGAACCTTGCCGACGCAGCAGCCGGCGAAAACTATGAGTGGACCGACATGTATGCCACCTTCGCCAAAGAGGCACGCGAAGAAGGATTCGACCATATAGCGAAACTGTTTGAAGGAGTGGCGGCAATTGAGAAACGCCACGAAGAACGCTACCGCAAGTTGTTGAAAAACATCGAGGACAAGGTAGTGTTCTCACGCGACGGCGACTGCATCTGGCAGTGTCTCAACTGCGGTCATATCCACATCGGCAAAGAGGCACCCGAGGTTTGCCCCGTATGCGCGCATCCGAAGGCCTATTTCGCCCTCGTCGCCGACAATTACTAATCTCCACGCACAATAACAAGGGGCTGTGTCGTAATTGAGTTTAACGACACAGCCCCTTGTTTTACAGTTGGAGTAGATTGTCAGAGTTTCGACTCTGTTTCTGTAACTATCGCATCATCTGCGGTGCAGCAGTCAAGACTTCCTTCTTTGGCTTGGATACAGATGTAGACCATCGGTTCGTTGCTATTGTTCTTGTGATTGCGGGAAGCCCCTGTGGAGACTCTCACGACAGAGCCGGAAGCGATAGGGAAAGTATCTCCATCAACTTGGAATGTGCCCTCTCCCGAAAGGAAGATGTAAACTTCCTCGTTGCCTTTGTGTGCATGGAAAAACGGTACAGCTTGACCCGGGTCGAGAGTGCCCAATGACACCTCGGCACCAGTGAGACCGAGCACTTCTTTCAGGAATGCTTTGCCGGAGAAGTCGGCTACATTGCCGACAGTGGCATGGGCGAATTTATCGCCCACGTTGAGTTTCTTTGTTTCGCTCATTTCTTGCTTGGATTTATATTTGTTATTAACTTTGCATTTGTAATGCACTATCTTTTTGATAGCGCAAAGTTATGACAGTTTGCCATAAAATGCAAGACGTTACGCATAAGCAATTTAGTTACTTTAGGGTAACTAACACTGAAAATCAACGAGAAAAAAATGGAAGAATTGATAAAAAAATATTCGGCAATTGACCGATGTCCCATAAGGAATGTAATCTCACACTTCAGCAGCAAGTGGGGAATACTTATATTGTTGGTTCTTGGAGAGGCAGAGAAGCTGCGGTTCAACGAGATTTATAAGATACTTCCTGACATTTCTCCAAAGGTTTTAAGTTCCACACTGAAATCTTTGGAGCAAGACAAACTGGTAACAAGAACGATCTATGCGACAATACCTCCGAAAGTAGAATACCGCATTTCGGAAGATGGTCGGACTTTGCTCCCGATTTTGCAAGAGTTATCCCAGTGGGGCTTGATGAAAATGGCTAAAGAGTGACTGAGCGGCGCATGATGTCGGGATTGAGGGCGTTTGAGACGACTCGGCAGAACTCCCGGCCGATGTTGTCGGCGAAAAATCCATGAATGTTCATCACCGAGGCGCAGTATTTGCGCGAAAAGGCTTCTTTGAGCGCGGCGAACCAGTCGAGATGCGGCAGCAGCTCAGCGCACGAGGAAGTCAATGGAGATTGTCTGCATGAACGTATATCGTTTAAGGTCGTTTATCGTTAAGCGATATGCAAAAGTACGGTCATGCGCATTCCGGGTAAAATACAGCAAGAGGCTGTGTCAAAACAGACACAGCCTCTTGCTGTATTTTGTCGCAGTTAGAATTTCGCTCCGACACCTACGAGGAAGTTCACCCCTTGGTTGCGCATGGTGAAGTAGTCCTGCCAACGGCGGTTGAACAGGTTGTTGCCCTGAGCATACACGTGAAGGATGTCGTTGATGCGATAGGTTGCGCCGAGACTGAAGTCGGACACAACGCCGAGGCTTCTCTGCTCCAAATTGACGAAAGCCGAACCGGCGACCGTGTTGCAGACAACCACATTTCTACCGCTGCGGAACTGGTATGCCACATTGATGTCAAGTTTCTTGATCGGGCGCACTGTCAACGCCGCATTGAACTGATGCTCCGCGCGGTCGTCGTTGGCGATGTAGCCGCTCTCCTTTCCTTGCGGAGTAAACATATAGCCCGCTTTCACCTCAGCCACACTGCGCAGCTTATAGGCAACGTCCAGACCCAGTTTCACGCCATTTAGATCGTATTGCGCATAGCGCACTGTGCCGCGAAGCATGTCGGGCGTAGAGAAATTCCAATCGCCGAGCAGCTCCACCGTTCCAATCTCAGGCACATACGCATCTCTGACCACAGCGAATCCGACAAACGGCGACAAACTCAATCCCTTGAACAACCCGATGTTCAACCGAGCCTCGGCGTCGACCAGCGTATATGTGTTTCCGATAAGCGCCATCGACGGATTGACATAGCGGTTGCGCTCTGCAATGACGTGCAGCGGATTCATCCTGTTGCCGCCCGTTGCCGACACGGCAAGCGACGCCCTGTTGTTGATCGTGTAGTCAAACCTCACGTCAGGAGCGATATGAAACACCGTCCCGCTGCTCGCAATGTCGAGCCGCGCACCGATGCGCAGGTTGATGCGGTCGTTGCTCTTCAGATAATATGGAGTCAGCGTCGTGACGCTCTGACGCCGGTCGTTGAGCCTTGCGCCGAAAGTCATCTCCATCTGGTTGAAACCGCCATATTCAGCGATTCTGTTTTTGTAGCTCAGACTGTTGAAATCAGCATTGATTCCTATATGCGAATCCTCGTCCCAAACAAACTCCGCACCCGCATTGATGCTGAAATTATGCTCCGTCAGAGCCTTCTCGAGCGCAGGCTCCACAGGGTTGGCATATCCGAAATAATTATATCCAATGCCAGCGTGGTATCCAAACGAACGCTCGTCGTTGGCACGGCTGAGCCATTGCAAGCCCAGTCCCACCTCATTGTTGCCCTGTTTGCGCTCCACGTCATCCTTCGAAGCAGGCAGCATCATTCCGTAGTAGTTGAACTTGCTCAGATGATACACCAGGGCGGCACTCAGTTCGCCTGCCTTGAAACGGCTTGCGAAATCGGCTCCGATACGGTCTTCAACGAAGAACTTCTTCCGCGCCTCGCCGTTGCCCACCGAGAAAGGGTCGAACGTGGCGTAATTGCTTATCGAGCCGTTTGCCGAGTTGTGCTGCAGCCAAATGTTCATCGACATCTGCTCCTTGTCGACCACGCGGTATCCGAGGTTTCCAACCATATTCATATAGTTGCCCATTCCAAACTCCGCATATCCACGCTTTGTTGAAAACTCGAAGCCGTCAGCCTGCCGTTGCGGATTCTGCACCACAAGCCACGGGTTTACCGCAGCCGGCACCGCCCAGTCGCTGAATTTCAGTTTTACGGGAGAGGCTGTCGACGGCGCCGCGTCAGGCAGCGCCTCCATCTTCTCAGCCTTATGCTCCACCACTTCGGTCTCCTTTGTCAC
>ULXH01030089.1_pt1 | contig 15794 bp, 10 predicted proteins | sample 1961101 | NCBI WGS metagenome assembly ULXH01 (sample SAMEA4835833, study PRJEB28245) | human gut metagenome | biome: gut microbiome; material: fecal sample | place: Denmark | collected 2008 | reverse complement strand
TCGACTATCGCTCGGCCACCTTCTGGGTGATCATCCTCGGCGGCATGGCCAACAACTTGATTTCCTACACCAGCGACCAAACGGTCATCCAGCGCTACCTCACGACTAAAGACGAGCGCAGTGCCCGCCAGAGCATCATGCTCAATGGTCTCATGAGCGTGTTTATCTCCATCGCTTTCTTCGCCATCGGTGCCGGGCTCTACACGTTCTTCAAGACCCACCCTGCTGAACTCGACTACACCATGCTCAAGGGCGACACCATCTTCCCCTTCTTCATGATGAGCCAACTGCCGCAGGGCTTGGCCGGACTGCTCATCGCGGCCATCTTCGCTGCAACGATGAGCACCATCTCTTCAAACATCAACTCCGTGGCCACGGCCTTCAGTGTCGACTTCTACAAGCGCTGGCGTCCGCAGGCATCGTCGGAGCAGACCTTGAAAGTGGCACGCCGCACCTGCATCGTCTCGGGTGCCATCGGCATGGGCATCGCCCTGCTCATGGCCACATGGGAAATTCTCTCCCTGCTTGATTTCTTCCAAGAAATTCTCGGGCTCCTCTCCAGTGGCCTCGGCGGACTCTTCCTCATGGGCATCTTCTTCCCGCGCATCGGCGGCAAGGCGGCTCTCACGGGCTTCCTCAGCGGTGTTTGCGTTGTTTTCCTCGTCAAAAACCTGACGCCGACGAGCTTCCTGCTCTACGGTTTCATCGGCCTCGTCACTTCCGTTCTCGTCGGTCTCATCTTCTCCTATATCTTCAAGGAGGAAAAGAACCTGAAGGGACTCTGCTGGAAGCAACTCGACGCTGACAACGCCAAATGATTCCTCAAGCATAAGTAATGGTGAATATATAAGCATCACCGATAAGCATCATCAATCACCCTTTCCTCCCCCCTCTGCCTCCAACGGCTTCCGTCGGAGGAAGGGGGGACGACAGAAAAAAACATACACGATGACAACAGATTTCAAAAAACTCTCAGAGCAATACAAGCACGAATTGCTCGACAAAGTGGTTCCCTTCTGGCTTGAAAAGTCACAAGACCTGGAACACGGCGGTTATTTCACATGCCTTGACCGTGAAGGAAACGTCTTCGACACGGACAAATTCATCTGGCTGCAGGGCCGCGAAGTGTGGATGTTCGCCACGCTCTACAACAAAGTGGAAAAGCGCCAGGAATGGCTCGACTGCGCCATCCAGGGCGCTGAGTTCCTGAAGAAATACGGACACGACGGCAATCTCAACTGGTATTTCTCCCTCGACCGTGAAGGCCATCCGCTGGTGGAGCCTTACAACATCTTCTCTTACACCTTCGCTGTCATCGCCTTCGGCCAGCTCAGCATCGCCACAGGCAACCAGGAATACGCCGACATCGCCAAGCGCACGTTTGACATCGTCCTCTCAAAGGTTGACAATCCGAAAGGCCGTTGGAACAAGGCTGTCCCTGGCTCCCGCGCCCTAAAGAGCTTCGCCCTCCCGATGATTCTCTGCAACGTGGCTTTGGAAATCGAACCGTTGCTCGACCCTGCCTTCATGAAGCAAACCATCGACACGTGCATTCACGAGGTCATGGACGTTTTCTACCGTCCCGAACTGGGCCTCATCGTGGAACACCTCTCTGCCGACAACGAACTTGTTGACTGCTTCGACGGACGCTTGCTCAATCCGGGCCACGCCATTGAAGCCATGTGGTTTATCATGGACCTCGGCAAGCGCCTCGGCCGTCAAGACCTCATTGAGAAAGCCGTTGACATCGCCCTCAACGAAGCCAACTACGGATGGGACAAGAAGCACGGCGGCATCTTCTATTTCATGGACCGCCTCGGCCATCCTTGCCAGCAGCTCGAATGGGACCAGAAACTCTGGTGGGTGCACATTGAGACGCTCATCACCATGATCAAGGGCTACCAGCTCACCGGTCGCCAGGAATGCCTTGAATGGTTCAACCGTGTTCACGACTACGTATGGTCGCATTTTGCCGACCCCGAACATCCTGAATGGTTTGGCTATCTTAACCGCCAAGGCGAAGTGTTGCTTCCTCTCAAGGGCGGAAAATGGAAAGGTTGCTTCCACGTGCCACGCGGACTCTTCCAATGCTGGCGCATTTTGGAAGACCTGGCACAGAAATAACACCAGACGGCCCCGCGCCATCTAACGATAAACAGGGATTCCCTTGATGCCGCAGATTCAATTCTGCGACACCAGGGGAATCCCTGTTTTTTTTTGTGAACTACCGCTAAATTATTACGTTCAAGAGGTAAAAATAACCTTGTACCCATCATTGTCCTACCGACAAAACTCTTTTACGAATGGCAGGTAATTACCCTCTGGATTGTGACTGCGGTGCGCATTATGGTCATCCAAAATGGCAAAACTGATAAGGCGGTACTTATCCTTAAACTCTGGTTCTTCAAACACCTCGTGGAAGAGCTGGGCTATATGCGAAGGGGGATTGCAAAAGGCTCCACAGCCCAATGCTCCAAGCACAAGTGAGTCGTGGCCATGACGTAATCCTATCCGCATGATAGTCCGCATCTTATTCTTTGTCCCCTCTATCATATTGTCAGCAAGATGGGTTGCATCTTTCAGGTCAGGACGATTGATGCCCGCCACTGATATGAATGAGAGCCTTTGAGGAGAATCCATCAACTTGTAACCATGATGTTCGTCCTCACGAAAGAGTAAGGCTCCAGGTGTATAGATACCACCGAAATTTCGCTCCAAAGGATAACGCTCGCCTGTACGAACTGGCGTTATATGCTTTGCATATCATACATGATTGATGAAATACTCCGTGAACTGATAGAGCGAGCGGAACAGGTTCGTCCGACGGAAGAGAGTTTCTTCCTGTGCTCCAGCCCCTGTCATCACTCCACCTCCTGGAATCCTGCGACTCGCCATATTTAACACAGCAGGATTGTAGCCTTCATGGGTAAGGCGGACACCTTCTTCCAAACAATCCACATTGCGGACAATAACCTGTGTAGCCATCGGTCTTACAGCGATATAATCAACACGGAATGCACGGCTATAAAAAGTCGTTTCATGTTCCATGCGTGTAGGGATAGGAAACTGAACACATCGCCCTTCCTCCGTTGTGTAGAATCCTTGATTTACAATCTCTATCGTATTTCGATACTCTTGGACACGCAGTTCCCTTACCTGATTGTATGCAATATGATCACCTTGATTTGCCTTATACATTAAAGGAGCATATTTTGCAAGAAACACATTGGAGTTCCATGTAATTCCATTGTTCATCCTGGTTTGTGTCACATGCTTAACCAAGTACGTGACAAACTCAATCGGAAGGATGATATTTTCCACATCAATGGCATCCATAAAGAGTGGAGCAATCTCCTCATCGCGAAATCCGGCTATACCGCAACCTATTCGTGTGACCAGAAACGTGAGGCGGTTGTGTTCCTTGGCAAAACGGATGAACGCATCTACGTAGGGCTTGATGGGTTCCACACCACCCTGCATGGTAGGGATGGCGTACGTTTGGCCATGCAGACCAACGCCTTCGCCCCATACGGCACCAAATCGTTCATAAGCAAGCCGTGCGGCACCGCCAGCATGTGCGCCTGCCAGATTGCTGCCAAAAACAAATATCTCATTCCCCTTTAATTCGAGAATCCTTTCGGGGGTATATCTTCTGTCGTACATAAATTCCTATATATAGTAATGATTGCGGTCAAAACGCACATCAAGTATGGCCTCGTAGAGGTTCTGCAATTCCTTGATGGTAAATAATTTTGAACACCTACTTAAACCACAATAATGCCACTAAATGTCTCCGCCAACTTCGACATGTCATCTGCCGTCGGCCGCAAATCGCGCTACTCGCGGCCGCAGGTAGCGCTACCACCGGCCGCAGGTAGCGCTACTCGCGGCCGACGGTAGATAACTTGTCAAGGACTTCGGGGAAATATTTTCTTAACGCTTGATGAGCCGAATAGTTTCGTGCTTCATTTTCAGGAAATAGACGCCTCTGCTGAGTGTAGCCACGTTATAGCTGCAAATGCCTGGTTGGTTCACACGAAAGGAACGAACAGGAATGCCGCCTATGTTGTAAAGCACATTTTCTGCGGGGGCTGATGTCTGTATTGTCAGGACATCGCCTTGCAAGGCGGCATGCTGGGCGGATGCCGCTGTTGCGGGCGAGGAAATGCCCGTGACGTGCTCGCTGCCAACGACCACCAGGCGCGGCGCGAAGATATATCCCGCAGCGTTCTCGCGCGAAGCAAATTCTGATGTGCCCTTTCCGCCAGTGGCACGGGCATTCTGGTAGATGTAAACCGAGAGGTCTTTGGCGCCGCTTTTATAGCGCGACAAGGCGTAGGACGTCACATCGAAAGTCACAAAATTGCTGGTCCAATCCTTGCTCGGGATGAAACACGGCGAAGTGGTCTGCTGCGAAAGCACTGAAGGGCCATTGTTCCATGTCACGGCGTTTTCCGTCCACGCTTGCGACTTGAGCGAGGAAACCGTCCACTTCACCTCACTGACTTTTTCGGAGCCGGAAACCACCTGAAAGAGGAGTTTCACTTCGGCTTTACCAGCGGTCAGGTCAAGGCTGTCGAGGGCTTCGAGCGGGAAACGCACGTAGGCCGCACGGCGATAGTTTGTGCCGTCGTTGCGCACCACAAGCGTTGGCGCGGAACCGAAATTCGTTGTCCCTTGTTTGTCATAAACATAAGCATCGGCCGTTGCAAACGATGTGGCCACGCCGGGAGCCACCACCACATGGCAGACAGCCTCAACGCCGTCGGCCACCGATGCCTTGACGTCGGCTTCGCCACTGCGCAAGGCCAAAACGCGGCCGCTTTGGTCCACGCGAACAACCTGGCTGTCGGAACTCTCCCACTTCACCGAGGGATGCGTGGCATTGAGCGGCTGCACAGCGGCCTTGAGCTGGGCAGAAAGGGCGGTCTTGCCAAAGGAGAGTTCGGAGGCGCTCAGCGTCAGCGTATCAACGCGACGATAGACGGAATCGGGCGTCGATTCGTTGACCACGAAAGCCGACGTTGAGCCTTTGTACATCGTTTCTGTATTGAACTTGCACTTCAGTTCCTTATATTTCAGCGCGGGGAATTTGGCATAGATGGTCAGAGAATCCAACGCATAGGAAGGGTCGCTCACGAAGGCACGGACTTCCTTGGCGTTGACCTCGCGGAAGAGCGCGGCACAAGGAGCCGTTGCCGCCACCTCCATTTCGCCCACTTTCAGTTTGGCGGCGCAATGGAACACGGCTTGCAGCATGGCCAACGAGGGGTTGAACACGGCCTGAACGGAATCGGTGTTCACGACCAAAAGACTGTCAATGCGTTCGCGGGCATCACTGATGTTGCCGGTGTTGGGCACGATATAATAGGCGTATGTTGCGCCAGCGGGTTGCTTTCCGTGGTTGAGATAGAGTTTGAACACACGCTTCTTCTGCATCGTCGTGTTGGAAGAGGCGGAATCCACGGATTTCCACGTGCCGCTCTGTATGGTGTCGGAAAGAACGACATCCCCGCCCTGCGGGAAAAAATAAGAGATGCTGTCGTGGTTCACCCATGCGACATCATTGCGCGACACCTGCCCAGCGGCAGTGAGGGTTTCAGAAGAACGGCCGTCGGCGGCTGCAAGGGAGATTGGTCCAGAAGAGAGACACTGGTTGATGGTGGTGTGGACCGCATTGGCGTTCGACGAACGGATGTCGCTGCCCAGACAAACCACCTCGTTGTCGAAGAAAAACCAGCTCTTCTTGGCCTGCGTGTTGAGGGCATATTCGGTGTTGTTCATCTGATAGGTCATCACGCCGTACGTGCCGTCGCTCACGCCGCCCGTAAAGGTGCTCTGCCCCTTCGTACCCCACTGCCGCGGCTGGGGAATGGTAGAGACGGCCGGCACGGTTATTCCCGGCAGATGTGCCCAATCCCAAACGACGGAGATGTCGGCATATTCCTTGCCTGTGCGTGCAATCCACGTGCTGCCCTCGGTCATGAAATAGCCCTTGAGGTTAGCGCCGTTTCCGTTTTCGCAACGAAGTGTGCGCGTTGAAGCGGTGCGCACGTCGATGTTGTAGCCTGGGCGCTGGTGAACGGTGTAATCAGCCCGCCAATAGTGGCGATGGAAGGGCGCAACACCATAATCCGGCCGCTTGCTGCCTTTCAGGCGGAGCGTGGCGGCGTTAAATTCCTCTGCATGTGCGCGGTCGAGGTCGGTCATGGCTGTGGTTATCGTGGAGAAACTGCTGCGCAACATGCCGTTTGGAAGGGCCACACTGCGCCCGACGTTGTTGAACGACATGTATTGGCCACGCACGCTTGGCAAGTAGCCGTGACGCACAAAACCGCTAATATAATCCCAATAGTCGCCTTGCTCGGCATAGGACGTGCCGACAAGATAATAGGCCACTTTGATGGTGGCTGTCAGCACCGAACCGCCATAGCCACCGGCATAGAGCTGCATGCCGTGTTGGAGATAGCTGTAGTCGCTCTGCAGTCCCTCTCCCGTATTGAATTTCACAGGGAGAAAAAACTGGTTGACGGCAAAATCAAGGTTGCTCTTGTCTTTCTGGAGCGCCGTGCGATAAATCCATTGCAGGGCAATGTCCATTTTGTTGGCGCCAGAACCTTGCGACCCGCTTTGGTTGGGCCCTTTGCTGATGCTCTTCTGCCAGGCAAGGATGTTTTTTTCCGTTGATTCAGGAAGCTGCTTCTCGCCACTGCGCATCAGGCAGAGAATCACGCCCATCTCCTGCGGCCACCCGATTTCCCAATACCACCAGTTGGTGCTGACTGGCTTCTTGGCATACCAATAATTGAGTCCGCTGACAATCTGGTCATACAATTTCTCGTCTCCCTTCAACGCGCTCCCTGGCGACACGTAAGCCACGGCAAGGGTTTTGAGACGGTTGAGGTGCGTCATGGCAGGCCAGTTGGTCTGCGCCTTGGAGGCATAATTGACATCGGGCCAAGAGCCATCGTCTTTCATATTGCCCATATAGGTCTTGGCCGAAGCAACCAAGGATGTCACGTTGCTTGTGGAGAGTTCGCGGGCCACGACATTGTCGATGATTTGCTGAAACACATCGGCACTGGCCGGCAAGGCGGCGCTGGAAATGGCCAACGTGAGCAGGGCACGTTTCGCGTTGCGTAAAAAGCCGCCACGCACGGAATAGCTGTTCTTTTTCATGGAATGTTTGTTATTGGGTTTGCAGAAACAAGCAGACAGTTGGTAAGTAGGTGTCAAAAGAAAATCTGGCATCTGCCTGCCGCACAAAATTACAAAAGGCTGGCAGATTGTCAAAATCATTTATGGTTTTCTTTTAAGCAGGTGGGGCATTTCCCCCGCGCGCCGCAAAAACGTTCAGAACACCGACTTATCTCCCATGAAATCCGATGATGCCCTCAAAACGAATAATCCCCCTGAGGAAAAATTTCTCAGGGGGATTATTTCGTTGTTTTTGGTAATTTATCTCAAATCGAGCTCGTCGATGACATAGGAAGAACCGCCGAACTTGTCAATGATGAAGAGTACGTAGCGGATGTCAACATTGATGCAACGCTGGAGCTGCGGGTTGAACTTGAGGTCGCTTGAGAGGCTCTCGATGTTGCCGTCGAAGGCCAAACCGATGAGTTCGCCCTTGGCGTTGAGCACGCCGGAACCGGAGTTACCACCCGTGATGTCGTTGTTGGAGAGGAAGCACGTGGGGAGCTTGCCGTCTTCGCGGGCATAGCGTCCGAAGTCTTTCTTCTCGTAGAACTGGCGCAGACGCTCGTTCACGAAGTAGTCGCTCTCCGTTTTGCTTTCTTTCTCAAACATGCCGTCGAGCACGGTGCGCCAATCGTAGCGAACGGCATCGCGCGGCTTGAGGTCGGTGACATGGCCGTAAGTCATGCGGAGCGTGAAGTTGGCATCGGGGGCTTTTGCCCAATCGTACATCTCGCAAAGGCCGCGCACGTAAATACGGTCGAAGGCACGGCGCTTGGCGTTGTATTCCTTCATCGGCGCTGAGAATTTCTCCACATAATCTGCTATGGCCTTCTGTTCGCGCACCAAAGGGTCGGCTTCGAGAAGGTCGGCATCGTTCTTGGCCAAAGCCTCAGCCAAGCGGGCGCTGTCGGTGAAGAGGCTCATGTTGTAGACAGAGTCGATGGTTGCCTCCCAGTTGCGTCCCTCGGCCAAGAAGGCAGGAACGACTGGGAGTTTGTGGGCCTTGAGGAAATAAGGGAAGAGAAGCTTCACCTTGCCGTAGTCGATGTCGTGCTTTGTTTTGTCGTGGTTGCCTGCAGCAGCGAGGATGGCCGCCTTGGCAGCTTCGATTTTCTTGGCCTTGCCGCCCTTGAGTGCCTCACGGTATGTTTCGATGAGACGAGTTGGGAAATGAAGTTCCTGCTCTGAAAGCGTGATGCGGAAGAGAGCGAGATCGTGGACGTTGTCGCCGAAGGTTTTGCAGAGCTGGTCGATGCTGTCGATGACATGCAGATATTCTGGTTTGCCGGCTTTGGCGGCGAAAGCGCGGAACTGTGCTTCTTCGGCCTTCTTCTGGTCGATGAGGCGGATTTTCTCAACGGCTTCGTTCATGCCACCGTAGTTCTTGACGGCATTTCCCCATGAGAAATATTCGTCTTCGAGCAAGAGACGGAGTTCGTCGCTCTGGTCCATGAGTTGCTTGTAATAGTTGAGCAACGGATTACCAGCCAAAACGATGGGGGCGTTCATCTGCTGCGTACGCAAACCTACTTCAGAAGCCGTCAAGTATCGGCTCGTACTTCCAGGGAAGCCCATGATCATGGTGTAGTCTTTGTCGTTGATGCCCTTGAGCGAAATGGGCAGATATTTCTTCACCTTGAGCGGCACGTTCTTCTCGCTGTAGGGCGCGGGCTGGCCGTTTTTGTCGGCGTAAATGCGGAACATGGCGAAGTCGGCATTCTGGCGCGGCCAAATCCAGTTGTCGCTGTTGCCGCCAAACTGGCCAATGTTGTAAGGAGGGTTGGCCACGAGGCGGATGTCGCTATAGGTCTGCTCGAAGAAGGCATAAAACTGATTGCCGCCGAAATAAGGCACAATGCGCACATCCATACCCTTCTTCTTGGCCAAGTCGCTCTTCTTCAGCAACTTTTTGGCCATAGGTTCGAGAAACGCCTGGCTCTGACGCGTATAGTCGTCGGCCTTCTGCTTGGCTGCTTCAGCCTCAACCTCTGCCGTCACATCAACGATGCGGACAACGAAGGTGAAAGTGAGGCTCTCCGGCGTGCGGAGTTCTTCGGCGCGGCTCTTGGCAAAATAGCCGTCTTTCATGTAGTCGTGGCCGATGCCGCTCATTTCGTGAACGTAAGAGAAACCGCAGTGGTGGTTGGTCAAGATAAGACCGTCGGGACTCACCACTTCACCGGTGCAACCGCGACCGAAGATGCCGATGCACTCGCGCAACGAGGGCGACGTTTCGCTGTAAAGCGCCTCTGGCGGCAACTGAAGTCCTGCGCGACGCAGAGAGTCTTCAAGGTGCTGCTGCTTCATGAGTTTGAGCAGCCACATGCCTTCGTCGGCACGGGCGCTGGAGAGACACAGCACGAGGGCTGTGCAGAAGAGTAAGATTTTCTTCATTTGCAGTGTTTTGAAATTATTGATTATGTGTGTGATTAATTTCAAATGACAGGCAGGGGTGTTCCAATGGTTTGAAACACCCCTTATATATAATATGCAGAACCAAGGGATTTCCAGAAACATTTTTCAGGCATCCCCCTCAGCCTGCTTACAATCGCACCTTAACTCCGCCCATCAACATAAATCCTGGCTGGCGAACGTTAGCAAGGTCGTAATAGCGATGAGACGTGAGATTGGTCATGTCAACGAATAGATCGTAATGGGGCTGCGTCCAGCTAACGCGGCAGTCGAGCAAGGCATGAGCGCCATAGGGATGCAACTCACCAGTCGAGATGCCGTTTTCATACCGCAGGTAGGCACCTTCGCGGTCTTGCACGCGGAGGGTCCAAAGGGCCGAGAGGTCGGAAATAATGCGGTGGGACAAACTGGCCGTAAACTTGTGGCGCAGATATTCCAGGGCATAGTTCGACTTGAAATAGTCCTCTCCGGCACGACGATGCTGGTGCAGGTAGGCATAGGACGCCGTGAAACGCGTGAGCGGCTGGGGCGCTCCCAGCCACTGGTTGAAGTCGACAGCCACGGAAGCCGAATAGCCCATATTGTCGAGGCTGAACGATGTGGCATGGTAGATGTCGGTGGCAGAACGCATCACCCAGTCTATCATGTTGGTGCCACGATTGAAATGGCCGTCAACGGAAAGCGCCACAACGCGCGTGTTCCAAGAGGCACCAAGGCGGAAGGAAGAACTCTCTTCGGGACGCAAACCGACGTTGCCTTCCTGGGTGGGACTCTTATAATAGAGATCGGTGAATGTCGGCAGGCGCATCGACTTATTCCACGAAGCGAAGATTTTCACGCCCTGTGTGGGACGATAGCTCACGTCGACTCCGGGATAGAAGGAGAAATGGCGCGAGGCGGCGGTGTTCTTCTGCGCCATCACACCGGCAGAGAAAGTCCACTGCTGCAACACGACGTTGTGTTCCACGAAATAACTCATATTGGTGCGGCTGTCGTGCTTAGTGTAGAAAATCCCGTCTTCACCCGGCACGGCAAAATGCTGGGAAGCGTCCATCGGGCGTCCCAAGTTGGTGCTGTAGATGCCTTCCTCACGCAATTCCGCTCCGACAGCGGTGCGTCCCAAAGCCCAAGAGGTCCAGGCGTTGATGCCTGCGGTGTAGACATCGCTGCGGTTGAAATTCTCGCCGGTCTTGGTGTTATGGATGAGTTGATAATGGTCGACATTTCTCAACCACGACACCTGCGGAACGAGATGCACGCGTCCCTTCGTTTCGGCCTTGGCGCTCAAGAGATAGCGCCGCGTGGCTTCCCACTGGTTGGGGTAAGCACCGGAATAGAAGGTGTTGGCGCCGAAGTCTTGCGACGTGATGCCGGCCTGCGTTTCGAGTTTGAAGGCCTCATCTTCGTAATGTCCTTGCCAGAAGGCTTTGATGCCGCTGAAACTTCCGTTTTTGACGGCACCATCGGAACGGCGGTAACCGACGGAGGCCGAAGTGGTGAAGCGCGGACCGATTTGCCAAGCCGTGCGTCCCTCGGCCAACAGCGTCCCATAACTGCCGCCCTGAACGGAGAGCGACAACGGACTGCCGCCATGACGCGTCACGACATTGACGGCGCCGGAGAAGGCCTGACTGCCGAAGACGCGCGAAGCCGCGCCTTGAAGGATTTCTATGCGCTCAATGTCGTCGAGGTTCAGCGGGAAATCGGCGGCATTATGCCCCGACTGCGGATTGTTGACCGCCACGCCGTTGACCAAGATGGTGAGTTGGTCGAAAGTGCCGCCGTCTACGCTGAGATCGGTCTGGACTCCGAAGCCGCCGCGCTGGCGGACGTCGACACCTGCTGCCAACTTGAGCACATCGTTAATACTCGTGACACCCGCCGCCGCGAGATCACGGCGTGTGAGTGTCATCACTTGTCGGGCAACAATATCTGTTGCCAAAGGTGCACGCGAAGCTGATACAACGGCTTCGTCGAGACGCGTGTCGTTGTCGTTGAGGTGCGACGCCAATGTGTCGCCTCCCTCAACGCTACAACCCGTTGCAGCCATCAACCGTGGCGTTGCGCTGAGGAGTGTTGCCACGCCGAGCACGCCGACACGCACCTCGCGTCCTAAGCAGGAAAAGAGGGCGTAGCCCTTACGGTTGAAATGACGGAACGTGAGCGTTGCGCCTTTCTTTGATTGTGATGATAACATAAAATAAATTATTTAATTACACTGACATGCCTCTCCTCGGCAGCCTCAACCCGATGCCGCCTGAACGGGACGCATATCAGCCCGCAAAGATAGTGAAAAAAGATGACATGGAGGGTAAAGCCTGCGGGGCTGCATTCCCCAACGCCCCAAATTGGTAGTTCTTGTTTTCAACGCGGAAAGATGTCGTTGACCAAACGCTGGCCACGCCATCCCGTTTGCCCGAAAAAAGAATCCCCGCCTGACCGGGCCGTTACGGCAATCCAATCAGGCGGGGGGGGGGTATAAGTAAAGGTCGACCATTACTTATCAAGCAATGCTCAGCAACTCCACATCGAAGATGAGCGTGGAGTTGGCAGGAATATCTCCCGCTTTGCACGCGCCATAGCCAGCGGCGGCAGGGATGCAAATTTCCCATCGGTCGCCAGGAACCATGCGTGGCAAGGCAATCTGCCAGCCAGTGATGACATCCTTGAGACGGAAGGCGGCAGGGATGCCAGTGCGGCGCGTATCATCAAAAACACGACCGTTGATGAGGCGGCCCGTATAGTGTACGCTCACCACACTGCGGATGTTGGGGTGACGGTCGCCCTCGCCAGAAGCGATTCTGCGGGCGCGCACGCCACAAGGCATTTCAATGATTTCCTCGCCCTCGCCGAATGTTTTCACGAAGGCTTCATTACATTGTATGTAGTCTGTTTTCTTTGACATAAACAAATTTTCATATATACCAACCACTGTTTTCTCTCCCGAAGATAAAAAAACGGCAAGGATGCAGATATATCCCATCCCTGCCGTTGATTATTCTTTTCCCCACAGGATTATTCGCCGCGCTCGATGTAGGCGATAACATCGCCCTTGCTGACGTGGGCACCCTGCTTGGCGTTGATTTCAACGAGCTTGCCGCCCAAAGCAGCAGGCAGTTCGTTGATTTGGCCATGAGTATTTTCGAGATAGCAGAAGCGGTCGCCCTCGGCGTAAGTCTTGCCGATGAATGGTTCGATGCTCTTCACGCACTCGCCGTCGCCGCCGATTTCCCAAAGGATGATGCCGCTCTCAGGAGCCACGATGGCATCGGCCTTGGCGTGCTTGAAGGCAGCAGCCTCTTCAGGAGAAATGCCCTTAGAAGCCTCCTTGTCCTTGGCAGCCTGCAGGTCGGCCAAGAAGCGCTTCTTGGCTGCACCATTCTTATAGTCGCGATACTGCGTTTCGTGCATGGCAAATTCGAAGAGCTCTTCATCGTCTTCACCGCGCTCCCATCCATTTTCTTCCATTTCCTTTTCGAAGCGAGCCAAATCGTCGGGATAGTAGCTCTGCGGGTCGGCCGTGGTGAACTCGAAGCCCTTTTCCTTGGCCAGTTCGATGATTTCCGGAGCCACCTCACCAGGCAACTTACCGCTCTTGCCGAGGATCATGCCCCAGATGCTGTCGTCCATCATAGAGTAGCGCGGCTTGTGCATTGACTCGGTCAGGAGGTTCATGAGGGCGATGTTCTTCACATATTGTGAGAACGGCGTCACGAGGGGTGGATAACCCACGCGCGGCCATACATAAGCCACTTCGTCGAAGAGTTTCACGAGCAGCGCGTCTTCAGAAAGCGGTTCGAGACCATCCTTGGCACGGTTGCTGTTGATGGCACTCATCACGCCTGTCAAGTCGGCCATCATAGAGCCCATCATACCGCCCGGCAGACCGCAGCCCAAGAGAAGAGAGCTCATCAGTTTGTTGGCGGGGTTCATGAAGTACCCCAAGAAGTCGTCGATGAATTCCTGCGTGAGTTTGCGGGCTTCCATGTAGGCATCCATATTGATTTCAGGAACGTCGAAACCGGCATGCTTCAACATCGACTGCACGGAGATCACGTCGGGATGAACCTTACCCCACGAGAGCGGTTCGATGGCGGTGTCGATGACGTCTGCACCGTTCTTGCAGACTTCCAGGATGCTGGCCATTGAGAGGCCCGGACCTGAGTGGCCGTGATATTCGATGATGACTTCAGGATGCTTGTCCTTGATCATCTTGGTGAGCTTGCCGAGCATGGCTGGCTGACCAATACCTGCCATATCCTTCAAGCAGATTTCAGGCGCACCAGCTTCGATGAGCTGGTCGGCGATATTGGCATAATATTCAGCTGTATGGATTGGCGAGGTGGTGATGCAGAGCGTGGCCTGCGGAGTCATGCCAGCTTCGAGGGCATAATGGATGGAAGGAATGATGTTTCTAACGTCGTTCAAGCCACAGAAGATGCGCGTGATGTCGACACCCTGGGCATGCTTCACCTTATACATGAGTCGGCGCACGTCAGCCGGCACGGGGAACATGCGCAACGCGTTCAAGCCGCGGTCGAGCATGTGGGTTTTGATGCCCACTTCGTTGAATGGCTTCGTGAAGGCACGCACGGCCTTGTTGGGGTTCTCACCATAAAGGAGATTCACCTGTTCAAAAGCGCCGCCGTTTGTTTCCACGCGGGCAAAGCAACCCATCTTGATGATTACAGGTGCAATACGCTCCAACTGGTCTTTGCGGGGCTGGAACTTACCGCTACTTTGGAACATGTCTCGATAGACAAGACTGAATTGAATCTTACGTTTTGTCATAGGTGTATGATTTGTTTCTTAATTTGCTCAATATGGTGCAATTTGTGCACCAGCTGCAAAGTTACTGCAAACCTCGCTAAGAGCAAAACGAATGGGGGAAAGTTTTCGTGTCAACGCGTTTTTTTATGTCCTTGGGCAGTTTACATCTTGGCGTTCAGACGGATTTTTTCACCATTACTTAGCATCGAAGGCCGAAAGCGGAATCGCGCCGCGCCATCTTACCTGCCCATCAGAAAGGCGTGGCGAAGTCTGCATACATTGAGAAAAAATACGTAACTTTGCTACCTATATAATGAGCTAAACAACTAATAGTTTCTATGACAGAAAACCCAACCCAACATATCCACATCAGCGATTACGACTATCCGCTGCCCGATGAACGCATTGCGAAATATCCGCTCGCAGAGCGCGACACCTCGAAGCTGCTGCTCTACCGCAACGGCGAAGTGAAGGAAGACACGTTTTTCAACCTTCCGAACTATCTACCGAAGGGGGCCTTGATGGTGTTCAACAACACGAAGGTGATCCAGGCGCGTCTGCATTTCCACAAGAACACCGGCGCCCTCATCGAAGTGTTTTGCCTGGAGCCACACACGCCGGCCGACTATCAGCTCTCGTTTGCCCAGACGGGCAGCGTGACCTGGACTTGCCTCATCGGTAATCTCAAGAAATGGAAGGAAGGACGCCTGGAACGCTCCATCAAGGTGGGTGGAAAGGAACTGACGCTGACGGCAGAGCGCCTCGGCATCAGCGGAACGGGACATGAAGTGCGTTTTGCATGGGACGACAACACGGTGAGCTTTTCGGAAGTGCTCGATGCCATCGGCGAGCTCCCCATCCCGCCCTATCTCAACCGAGACACGGAAGAGAGCGACCTGCGCACCTACCAAACGGTCTACAGCAAAATCAAGGGGTCGGTGGCAGCGCCCACTGCGGGACTGCACTTCACGGAGCGTGTCTTGAAGGCCATCGACGAGAAGGGCATCGAGCGAAACGAAGTGACGCTCCACGTGGGCGCAGGAACGTTTAAACCGGTGAAGAGCGAGGAAATCGCGGGACACACGATGCACGCGGAATGGATTGCCGTGAAGCGCGAAAGCATTGAGCGACTGATTGCCCACGGAGGATGGTGCATTGCGGTGGGAACAACTTCCGTGCGCACGCTGGAGAGCCTTTACTACGTTGGTGTGATGATCCACCAGAACCCAAACGCCACGGCCGACGACCTGCACGTGCCGCAGTGGATGCCTTATGAATATGCCGCTTCTGAGGGCGACAAACTGACAACGCTGGAGGCGCTGCAAGAGATTGCCGACTGGATGGACCGCAACGCGCTGCCGGTGTTGCACACGTCAACGCAGATTATCATCGCGCCGGGATATGACTACCAC
>ULXH01009518.1_pt1 | contig 15897 bp, 10 predicted proteins | sample 1961101 | NCBI WGS metagenome assembly ULXH01 (sample SAMEA4835833, study PRJEB28245) | human gut metagenome | biome: gut microbiome; material: fecal sample | place: Denmark | collected 2008 | reverse complement strand
CGCTGTCTGCGTCAACTGACCCTAAGAGGGCATCAATACCGTTTGACAGGGACAGAAGCGGCTTTGTAATGGGAGAAGGTGCCGGAATCCTCGTGCTTGAGGAACTTGAACATGCGAAGAAAAGAGGAGCACATATATATGCGGAGATTACCGGATACGGCTGCTCTAATGATGCATTTCACATAACATCACCTGCAGAGGATGGAAGCGGTGCGGCGAGAGCCATGACTAATGCCATGAATGAAGCGGGTGTAAGACCGGCAGATATTGATTATATAAATGCTCACGGAACTTCAACACATCATAATGACCTGTTTGAGACAAGAGCAATAAAGCTTGCATTCGGAGAGGACGCATACGGCGTAAAGATAAGCTCAACAAAATCAATGGTCGGACATATGCTCGGTGCTGCCGGTGCGGTAGAGTGCATCGCATGTGTAAAGACGATTCAGGACGGATATATTCATCCTAATGTAGGACTGGAGAACACGGAAGATGAACTTGACCTTGATTATGTAAAGGGCAAAGGAATTGAGAGTGATGTTACATACGTTATGAGTAACTCACTGGGATTCGGCGGACATAATGCAAGCATAATCCTGAAAAAATATGAAGCGTAGAAGGACAGAGAGGTAGTGTATGGAACTTGATAATATTCTGAAACTGATAGACCATGTCTCTAAGTCAGAGCTTTCAAGCTTTTCTCTTGATGAGGACGGAACCTCAATCAAGATGGAGGCAGGAAGAATATCAGTGACTGCTTCGCCTGACAATATGGCGGTTATGGCATCTGATGTTGAGATAAAACCGGCAAAGACAGAACAGCAGCACGGCAGTAATGCGGCAGATACGCAGATACAGGGTAATGTAGTCAGCTCTCCGCTTGTCGGAGTGTTCTATGAGGCATCATCACCTGATGCGGATGCATTTGTGGCAGTCGGAGACAAAGTGGTAAAAGGACAGACACTTGGAATAATCGAGGCAATGAAGCTTATGAACGAGATAGAAAGTGAATATGAGGGAACTGTCCTTGAGGTACTTGTAAAGGATAAAGATACGGTTGAATATGGTCAGCCGCTGTTTGTAATTGGTTAAGGAGTTGATACCGGTATGCTTAATACAAGACAGATTATGGATATAATTCCACACAGACACCCGTTTCTGCTTGTGGACAGAATAGAAGAGCTAGAGCCAGGCATCCGTGCCGTCGGTGTTAAGGCTGTAACATATGATGAGCCTTATTTTTCGGGACATTTTCCTGATGAACCCGTTATGCCGGGAGTGCTTCAGATTGAGGCATGTGCGCAGGTCGGAGCAGTAGCGATACTTTCGCTGGATGAGAATAAAGGTAAGACAGCGTATTTCGGAGGAATAAGTTCTGCAAGGTTCAAGAGGAAGGTTGTTCCGGGGGATGTGCTTACAATGGAGTGCGAGATTATAAAGAGAAAAGGACCTGTCGGAGTGGGAAAGGCAACCGCAAAGGTTGGTGACGAGATTGCACTTACGGCGGAGCTTACATTTGTAATAAATTAATGGAGAATTGGTAATGTTTAATAAGATTCTTATAGCCAACAGAGGAGAGATAGCTGTACGTATAATCCGTGCATGCCGCGAGATGGGAATTAAGACCGTTGCAGTATATTCTGAGGCAGACCGCGATGCGCTTCATACACAGCTTGCGGATGAGGCAGTCTGCATAGGTCCGGCGCAGGCAGCAGACAGCTATCTTGATATGGAAAAGATAATAAGCGCAACAATAATCACCAAAGCAGAAGCAATTCATCCCGGATTTGGATTCCTTTCGGAAAACAGCAGATTTGCAACATTATGTGAAAAATGCAATATAAAGTTCATAGGTCCTGACGCAGCACTTATCGAAAGTCTCGGCAATAAGTCTGAGGCAAAGAATACAATGCAGGCGGCAGGAGTCCCTGTAATTCCCGGTACAAAAAAGCCTGTATATGACTGGCAGGAAGGGCTGAAATTTGCAGATGAGGCAGGTTATCCGGTTATAGTAAAAGCTGCACTCGGCGGTGGAGGCAAGGGCATGCGCGTTGTCAGCAGCCATGATGAATTTGAACATGAATTTCTTACGGCACAAAGAGAGTCTGAGAGTGCATTCGGTGATGGCACGATGTATATTGAAAAATATATTGTCAATCCGAGACATATTGAATTCCAGATACTTGCGGATGAGCATGGCAATGTTATTCATCTTGGTGAACGTGACTGTTCAATACAGAGAAGGCATCAGAAGCTTATAGAGGAATCACCGTCAGTTGCGGTGGATGCCGGGCTGAGAAAGAGAATGGGAGAGACGGCGGTCCGTGCGGCAAAGACAGTAGGTTATAAGAATGCGGGGACAATAGAATTTCTCCTTGATAAAGACAATAACTTTTACTTTATGGAAATGAATACGAGAATTCAGGTAGAACACGGCGTGACAGAGATGGTCACGGGAACTGATATCGTGAAAGAACAGATACGAATCGCAGCAGGCCTTGAGCTGTCATACAGGCAGGAGGATATAGTAATCAGGGGGCATGCGATTGAATGCAGGATAAATGCCGAAGACGCGGCACACAATTTCCGCCCGTGTCCGGGAACAATCGGTGATATTCACATACCGGGAGGCAATGGAATAAGAATCGATACCGCTGTCTATCCGGGATGCACGATTCCGCCGTACTACGATTCAATGATTATGAAGGTGGTGGTCTGTGACAGAGACAGACAATCCGCAATTAATAAGATGATAAGTACTCTTGGAGAGGTAGTAATAGACGGACTTACTACTAACCTTGACTTTATGTATGAATTACTGCATGAAGCTGATTACCGGAATGGACGGATTGATACCGGATATATAGAGAGGCATAACCTATAACAGGTTCGTTTATTGCAGAAAGGAATTTATTATCATGCTTTTAAAAGGCGTTTTTAAAAAGACAAATTATATTCCGATTGACGGTGCAGACCGTGACGGTAAGGATATGCCCAATATCCCGGACGGACTTTTTACGCAGTGCCCTGAATGCGCAGGCTCTGTATTTACAGATGAGCTTGAAAATAATATGATGGTATGTCCAAAATGCGGGCACCATATGAGAATGAAAGCATCAGATCGCATTGCCATGATTGCTGACGAGGGAAGTTTTGAGGAGTGGGATAAAAACATGCCGGTATCTGACCCGCTGCAATATGAAGGATATCCTGATAAGATAAGCTCGGTAAGGAAATCAACGGGACTTGACGAAGCAGTAGTTACAGGCAGATGCCTGATTAGCGGACATGAGTGTGTTATATGTGTATGTGATTCACATTTTCTTATGGGGAGCATGGGCGAGAATGTCGGTGAGAAGATAACACGCGCAGCAGAAAAAGCCACAAGACTCAGGCTTCCGATTATTATATTCACCTGCTCGGGCGGAGCAAGAATGCAGGAGGGAATTGTGTCACTTATGCAGATGGCAAAGACCTCCGCAGCGCTCAAACAGCATGATGAGGCAGGGCTTCTGTATATAACGGTGCTTACGGACCCGACAACAGGTGGCGTGACAGCAAGCTTTGCAATGCTGGGAGATATAATACTTGCAGAGCCGGGAGCACTTGTAGGCTTTGCCGGCCCGCGTGTCATAAGGCAGACGATAAGACAGGAGTTACCGGAAGGCTTTCAGCGTGCGGAATTTCTGCTTGAACACGGACTGATTGACAATATCGTGCGTAGGAAAGATATGAAGGAAACTCTTGCACATATTCTTGCAATGCACGACATGCCGGATGATACACATATGCCGGAATACAAGGAATACCTTAAAAATATTTATACGAAAAATACAAAGAATACAATGAATGCAGAAAATTCAGACAATGAGCTGACGCTTAAGAGTGCGTGGACACGCGTACAGACTGCAAGAGACAAGAAACGTCCGACAGCACTCGATTACATTGAAAATGTTACAAAAGGCTTCTATGAGCTGCACGGTGACAGAACCTACAGGGACGATCAGGCTATAGTAGGCGGCATTGCAATGTTTGGCAAAATGCCGGTGACAGTTATCGGACAGCAGAAGGGGCGCAATACCAAGGAGAATATGAAGCATAACTTCGGCATGCCATATCCGGAAGGTTACAGAAAAGCTCTGCGTCTTATGAAGCAGGCAGAGAAGTTCGGACGTCCCGTAATCTGCTTTGTTGATACGCCGGGTGCATACTGCGGAATTGAGGCGGAAGAGCGGGGACAGGGCGAAGCAATTGCCCGTAACCTGTTTGAAATGTCGGCACTCAAAGTCCCGGTTCTTTCGATTGTCATAGGCGAAGGCGGAAGCGGCGGCGCACTTGCAATGGCTGTAGGCAACGAGGTATGGATGCTTGAAAATGCAGTGTATTCCGTGCTTTCACCGGAGGGCTTTGCATCAATCCTCTGGAAAGATGCCAAGAAAGCTCCTGAGGCGGCAGAGGCAATGAAGATAACCGCCGCTGACTTAAAAAAGCTCGGTATAATAGAGCGCATACTTCCGGAATTCCCGGCAGCAACTCAGAAGAATCTCAGGCAGATTGCATGCTACATGAAATACTGTATAACGGATTTTATGATAAAGTATTGCGGAATGACGCAGGATGAGATAGTAACTCAGAGGGGCAAGAGGTTTAGGGGGATGTAAAACTTCAAGGTGAACCGGGTATTACGGAAATTGTAAATTGAGCGGACGTGGGAGAAATCCTGCGTCCTTTTTTTAGGTGCGGATAAATATATTGGATGGTATAATGTGAACAGGTATATTTGAAGACAATGGACTGACACTTGCACTTTTCAATAAAAGTTATGAGTTCTCATAGATTTTACAAAGCTCCTATGTTATAATATTTCTGTTATGTGAATTTTTAATCGGATTCGCAAAGGAGAAATGTATGGACGTATCATATAACAAATTTTTTAAGATGTTGATTGACCGTAAAATGAAGAAAAAAGACATTTGTGAGCAGGCGGGTATTGCTACCAGTACCATGGCAAAAATGGCAAAGGATGAGAATGTTTCGCTGGATGTTCTAGTCAGAATATGCCGGGCACTTAATTGTACGATAGATGACATCATAGATATACTTCCAGCAGAGAACGAACAATAATTTGGGAAAGGTGCGATAAAATGAATAGACGGGAATATAGCGCAGGTGCCGTTAAGTTTTCGTTTTGGTTTATGGAATTTAAGACAGTGGTTAAGCTCTTGTCAGAGGGAATGACACTTGACGAGATTAAGGAAAAAAACCAAAAGGAAAATATATTTGGTGCTCCGACAACGCTTCGAGCAGGTCAGATATTCAGTACCGTATCAGCAAGAATCAAAGCATTGGATGCATCATTTTATTCGATTTTTATGGATAGTGATCTTGCAACACAGAAGTTATTGGCTTTAGCTGGAGCAATGGCACACGATACTCTTTTTTTTGACTTTGTATATGAAGTGGTAAGAGAAAAGCTGATTATTGGAAGCAACGAGTTTTCGGATAGCGATATCAATATATTTTTTAAGAATAAGCAGTTGCAGGATGAAAAGGTTGCAAAATGGACAGATGCGACTTTGAATAGGCTGGGAAGAACATATAAGACCATGCTTTTTGAATCTGGCATGACAGATAAAGGTACACCTCGAACAATCTTAAAGCCTATTCTTGATCCTGTTATGGAGCACTGGCTTTTGGATAATGGAATGGAACCAATAGCAAAAGCACTTACGGGGGTACGATAATGGCAGGCATAGAAGAAAGATTGGACAAGATGGAAGCAAAAATCAGGGAACCAAAGTTCCGTGATACCACAGGAAAGGCGAATGAAGTCAATTACTGGGTATTTGATTATGCCCCAGAACATGAGCTGATTGTCCGTGACAGAATAGAATATTTGAAAAATAAGAATTCCAGAGGAACAGATGGGTTTGAGTTAGTTGTATATGATTTGTATGATCTGATCATTGCACACCTTCAGGGTAAGAATTTCATGGAGAAATGTTATCAGATGGAGGAGAAGCGAGGAATTGTAAAGGTTGCATCTGCAATTCAGCGTTCTCTTAAAATCACAGATAAGGATAACATGATTGTGGAGTATATTGCAGAGCATACACCGGATAATTCAGTAGTATTTCTTACGGGAGTAGGAAAATGTTATCCATTACTGCAATCACCGGAGGTATTTAATAAAATTCTTTACAATATGCCACAGCATTTTGCAAAAGTGCCGATGGTGCTGTTTTATCCAGGAACCTATACGGAACAGGAACTTATTATATTTAACGAAGTCCATGAAGATAATTATTACCGGGCATTCCGTCTGGTACGATAAAAACGTGAAGCATAATGCTTCACGCAGAAAAACACAAAAACAGTGTTTTTCAAGACATTTTGAAAGGATAGGTAATTGATATGCAGATAAGAGAGATGTTTGCAAAACCGATAGACCGTGATTTGCAGGGGGTTATCATCGTAGGGCAGGATGAAACTGCCAATGTCAAACAGGAGCTAGAAGAATATGTTGTAACAAGAGAGTTGCAGAAGCATTTTGCAGATTTTTTTGCTGCATATAAGGCCGGGATTATTGGAAATACATCAAAGACCGGAGTTTGGATTTCTGGTTTCTTTGGAAGTGGTAAATCTCATTTCTTAAAAATCCTATCTTATCTTTTGGAAAATAAGGAAATTGCTGGAAAGAAAGCAATTGATTATTTTGCTGATGATAACAAAATAGCAGATCCTATGGTACTTGCAGACATGCAGCTTGCAGCTAACACACCAACAGACGTTGTGCTTTTCAACATTGATTCTAAGAGCGATTCCAACAGCAAACAGAATAAAGACGCAATCGTGAATGTGTTCTTAAAGGTATTCAATGAGATGCAGGGATATTGTGGTGCAATGCCATTTCTTGCTGATTTGGAGCGAAGATTAAACGAAGAAGGCAAATATGAGGAATTCAAGCAGAAGTTTGAAGAAAACTATGGAGATGCATGGACAGATTCCAGACAGGACTTTGATTTCATTCAGGATGATATTGTAGATACTCTGGTAGATATGGATTTCATGAGCGAAGCCGCTGCGAGAAACTGGTGCGAAAAAGCCGCAGAGCCATATAAAATCAGCATTGAAGATTTTGCAAAGCGTGTAAAAGCATATATTGACCGTAAAGGTAATAATCATCATGTGGCTTTTCTGGTGGATGAGGTCGGACAGTATATTGGGGATGATTCTAACCTTATGCTAAACCTTCAGACCGTTCGTGAGGAGCTTGGAAAAGAGTGTAACGGTAAAGCGTGGGTAATTGTCACAAGTCAGCAGGATATTGATTCTATTACCAAGGTAAAGGGAAATGACTTTTCCAAGATTCAGGGACGATTTGACACGAGAATTTCCCTTTCGTCTGCCAATGTTGACGAGGTTATCAAAAAACGTATCTTGGACAAAAAGGATACAGCCGCACAGATGCTTCGTCTGCTCTATGGACAGAAAGCTACCACGATCAAGAATAAAATCGTATTTAATGATGGTGTAGAGAAGAAATTGTATGCCGATGAAGATGATTTCGCATTGGTATATCCGTTTGTACCATACCAGTTTAATCTTCTTGCAAGCGTGCTGACATCTATTCGTACTCATGGTGCTTCCGGTAAGCATTTGTCAGAAGGTGAACGTTCTATGCTTGCAATGTTCAAGGAGTCTGCAATGGATTATAAGGAGCATGAAGAAGGAACGCTGATTCCATTTCATGCATTTTATGATGCACTGGAAAACTTTCTTGATCACAGTCACAGAGGAGTCATTATCAAGGCATACGATAACAGCTATATCAATCCGGATCATAAGACAAAAGGTGTATTTGCAATCAATGTATTAAAGACATTATTCATGATCAAATATGTCAATGATGTAGAAGCTAATATAGATAACATTACAAGCCTTATGATTTCTGATATTGAGGATGATCGTATCGAACTGAAAGCAAAGGTAGAAGATGCTTTAAAAGTATTGCAGCGCCAGATGCTTGTACAGAGAAATGGCGATATTTACGTATTCCTGACCGATGAAGAGCAGGAGATCAATCGTGAAATTGAGAGCCAGAATGTGGAAATGGCAGAAGTAATCAACAAGGCTTCTGAGATGATTTTTGAGGACATTTTCACAGATAAGAAGTACCGCTATCCGGCATTTAATGGCAGATATGCGTTTCCTTTCAATTCTACTGTGGATGACAGACCATATAAGGCAAATCAGAACTATGATATTGGAGTACATATCTTAACACCTGCGGCGGATATGGGAACTGATGATACAACACTTCGCATGGTATCTGGACAGGGCAGAGAGGTTCTTGTTGTTCTGCCGGATGACAGAGCATTTATGGATGAAATACAGAGATACTTGAAGATAGAGAAATTCCTGCGTTTGAATACATCTTCTGCATTGCCACAGTATGAGACAATCAAAGAGGGTAAGCGTCTTGAGATGCGTGAGCGCAATGCAAATGCCAGATTATATTTATCAGAAAGTCTGAAAGATGCAGATATTTATGTGAACGGTGATAAGGCACAAATCAATGCAAAGGAAGTATCTACTCGTATCAATGAAGCACTTGGCAGATTAGTATCGACTGTATATCATAAGCTGTCTTATATGGATGCAGCATACGGCGAGGATGATATTCGCAAGATGTTCAAGACTTCAAACCAGATTTCGCTTAATCTTGAAGGCGGTACAGAGCCAAATATTCATGCATTGGATGATGTATTAAGCTATGTTGCGGACAATACCCATATGCACATGAAAACTTCTATGAAGAGTATTAAGGACAGATTTATGAAAGCACCTTATGGTTTTGTAGAGGATGATGTGCATTGGCTCGTTGCAAAGCTGTTTCGTCGTGGCGATTTAGCCTTTTATGTGAATGGTTCGTCTGTATCAACGCACAATAAGGATGCAGAGGAAATCATCAATTACATCACGAAAAAGAGCTATGTCGATAAGCTGATGATGGAGCAGAAAATTCGTGTGTCAGAAAAAGAGAAAAAAGTTACAAAAGATGTCATGAAGGAATTGTTCGGTGCAACCGGAAATTCAGATGATGAAGATACGATGATGAACACCTTTGTAACTTATGCAACGAAACTGACTTCCACACTTGGAGAACTGGAAGTACGGTATGAGACCACAAAGTATCCGGGCAAACGGGTAGTAGAGTATGGCAAGAAACTTCTTTTTGGACTGACGCAGATTCAGACACCGACAGAATTTTTTCAGACAGTTGCAAAGAAACAGGATGATCTGCTTGATTTCGCAGAGGACTATGAACCCGTAAAGGCATTCTTCAACAGCGAGCAGAAAACAATCTTTGATAAAGCGGTATTGTATCTGAGTAAATATGATGACAGTAAGACTTACATCGTAGATGAAAATCTGGAAAATATTGTTGCTCAGATTAGCGAGATTGTAAAAAAGCAGTTTCCATATAGTGATATTCCGAAACTGCCGGAACTTCTGAAAAAGTTCAGCGATGTATATTCAGACATACTGGATGAACAGTTAAAGCCGGTGTTGGATTCGGTATATGATTCACAGAAACGAGTATTTGATGTACTGAATACAAAAGAGTATGCGGAAACCAAGAGAAGCAAATATTCTGCTATGTTTGATGAAATCACGAATGCGGCGAAAGGCTGTACGAATGTATCCGTTCTTAGAAGCTATGCTGACAGGGCAGAAGCATTAAAAATTCGTCTGTTAAATGAAATGACACAGATGGATCAGGCAATCGCAGTGAAGAAAGCGGAAGAAGTCCGTAAGAGACTGGAAGCACAGGCAAAAGAGGTCGGAAATGTGGATCAGGCACAGATTGAAGCAGAGGTACAGAAAAAGGTCGAAAAAGTGAAAAAGACCAAGAATGTATCTATCAAGAGTATCACGAAAACTGCTTCATGGAGACTGGAAAATACAGAGGATGTTGATAAATATCTGAATGAGCTTCGGTTGAAACTGATAAGCGAACTGGATACCGATACGATTGTCAACATTGAATTTTAGGAATGGAGAGAACTTATGAATAAGACTGCAATCAAGAATTTTGCGATATGGGCAAGAAATAGACTCATTGCAGATATAAAATATCGTGCCGGACTGATGGGCATTACCGAAAATGGCATTGCAAATGCGCTGCCACAGTCTGGTTCTGCAACGGAATTTTATGATATTGGAACAGCAGAGCCTTATGCGATTAATGGTGAGGAAATCAAACAGCGTAGAGCATTAGTAGATGTAATCCGGGCAAAAGAAAAGGATTCCGATTATGCAGTAGCATACAAATATATCATTGAGGAAGTTGCCTATACATGGTTCAATCGCTTGATTGCAGTGCGTTTCATGGAGGTAAATGATTATCTGCCTTCCCATATGAGGGCATTGTCGTCTGAGAGTGGCAAGACAGAGCCGGACATCGTAACCAATCCTTTCGATGCAGAATTGAATCTGACCAGTGCAGAGGAAGAAAAGATTATCGCATTGAAAAGAGATAATAAGCTGGATGAAGCATTCCGTATGCTTTTTATCAAACAGTGTAATGCCTTAAACGAGATACTTCCTGCTTTATTTGAAAAGACCAGTGACTATACAGAGCTTTTGCTGAATCTGTCAGTGATCGATCAGGATGGCGTAGTCTATCATCTGGTACATGATATTCCGGAGGAAGATTTCAATGTAAACGCAGGCGGACAGGTCGAGATTATCGGCTGGATGTATCAGTATTACAATACTGAGCCGAAAAATGATGCTTTTGCGAAAAAAGGAAAAATCACAAAAGAGGAAGTGCCTGCTGTCACACAGCTTTTTACACCAGACTGGATTGTGCGGTATATGGTAGAGAACAGCTTAGGCAGATTGTGGGTAGAGGGACATCCGGATGCTGACCTGCAGGGCAGGTGGAAGTATTATCTGGAAGAAGCAGAGCAGGAGCCGGAAGTACAGGCAGAGCTTGCTAAGATTCGTGAAGAGTATGAAAAACTGAAACCGGAAGATATAAAGCTCATTGATCCGTGCATGGGTTCTGGTCATATCCTTGTGTATGCGTTTGATGTATTTATGCAGATCTATGAAAATGCAGGCTGGTCAGCAAGAGAAGCAGCACAGAGCATCGTGGAGCATAACATCTATGGACTGGATATAGATGATCGTGCCGCACAGCTTAGTTATTTTGCTGTCATGATGAAGGCAAGACAGTATGACAGACGAATTTTCACTCGTGGAGTGCGTCCAAATGTCTATGCAATACAGGAGAGCAACGGTATCAACCGGGAACAGCTCAAATATTTCGGTGCAGAACTGGATGAAATGGAGAAAAATACCGCAATTTTACAGATTGAGGGACTTCTAGATACTTTGATTGATGCGAAAGAGTATGGTTCTATCTTAAATGTGGATGAATATGATTGGGATTTGCTTCACAGATGGGTAAACAGTACTGACAAGGAAAGTCAGATTACTTTTGATACCTATGGATTGGACGAGACAGCGGAAAAACTGAAAGAACTGATCGAGATTGGTGCGATTATGGCACAGAAGTATGAAGTTGTAGCCACAAATCCGCCGTATGCGGGAACAAGCAACCTGAGTGCCAAGGTCAATAATTTTGTAAAAAAGTATTATCCGGATAGTAAAGCTGATTTGTTTGCTGTGTTTATTGAGCGTTGTGGAGAGATGCTGAAAATGAATGGTTTTCAGGCTATGATTACACAACATGCTTGGATGTTCCTGTCAAGTTTTGAAAAATTGCGTGCAAAGCTACAGCAGAGAAATCTTGTAAATATGGCACATCTGGGTGCAAGGGCATTTGAGGAAATTGGTGGTGAAATTGTGCAGACTACCAGTTTTATACTTACAAAAAAATACATAGATAAGTATAAGGGAACGTATTGCAGATTGGTAGACGAAAAATCTCAAAATGAGAAAGAACTGAGTTTTTTTCTGAAAAGTAATCGTTATATTATTGAACAAGAGATATTTGAAAAAATACCGGGAAAACCTGTGGCGTATTGGATAAACGAAAATTTAGTCAAAGATTTTGAAGAAAAGAAAGAGGATGAATATGCAAAACCATTAGCTGGAATATGCACTGGAAATAATGATAAATATTTTCGATTATGGGTGGAAGTGGAAGCAAATTTAATTGGAACAGATTATGAGTCAAGAAGTCAAGTGTTAAAACAAGAACATGATAAATATTTCTTCCATTATAAAGGCGGAGAATTTAGAAAATGGTATGGAAACATTGATTATGTGATCAATTATTCTAAAGATTCTTTGCTCGATATGGAAAAAAATAATGGATTTAGACATGATAATCGAGATTATTATTTTAGGCAAGGAATAACATGGACAAAAATGTGTTCAGGCAAGTTTTCAGCAAGAAAAATGAACAAATCATGCATGTTTGATAGTACTGGAACTTCAGCTTTTCCGAACGAAAATGATTTGAACGGAATTCTTGGATTGTTAAATTCTAAAGTTATGTTATATATCGTTCAAATATTAAATCCTACATTTGCAATTTATCCTAACAATATTGGAAATGTACCGATTAAAAGTCAGATATTAAGAGATGATATCATAAGAAGATTGGTTTCAGAAAATGTGAGTGCTTCAAAGGAGGATTGGGATTCATTTGAAACCTCATGGGATTTCAAACGCCACCCATTGCTTTCCGTTATCCCTCGAAATTCTGCACTATTTGACGATACAGACAATATTGACTTAGCAGAATGTTACACCTGTTGGGAGAATGAGTGCAATGAGCGTTTCAATCATCTCAAAACCAATGAGGAAGAACTGAACCGCATTTTCATTGATATTTATGGATTGCAGGATGAACTTTCACCAGAAGTAGAGGACAAGGATGTGACAGCTCGTAAAGCTGATTTACAGAGAGATATTAAGAGCCTGATTTCCTATGCGGTTGGCTGTATGTTTGGTCGTTACTCTTTGAATGTGGAAGGTCTGGCATATGCAGGTGGAGAATGGAACGATAGCAAGTACACCACATTCAAACCGGATGCGGACAATATTATTCCAATCACAGATGAAGAATACTTAGAGGACGATATTGTATCACGCTTCTGTACATGGTTAAAGACTGCGTTCGGAGCCAAACCTTTAGAGACAAATTTGGATTTCATTGCAAAGGCACTTGGAAATAAGGGAGATACAAGCAGGGAGATTATTCGCAATTATTTCCTGAATGATTTCTTCAAAGACCATTGCAATACCTATTCTGTCACAGGATCCGGCAAGCGTCCGATTTACTGGCTTTTTGATAGTGGCAAGCATAATGGCTTCAAGGCTTTGGTATATCTGCACCGTTACAATGCGGATACAATCGGTAATGTTCGTGTAGACTATTTGTACCGGATGCAGCGTGTATATGAATCTGAGATTGGACGTATGCAGGATACGATTGATAATAGCAAGAACAGCAGGGAAGTATCCCTTGCCACAAAGCGTAAGGAAAAATTACAGAAACAGCTTAAAGAGTGCCGGGAATATGATGAAAAAATCGGACATCTGGCACTTTCAAGAATAGAACTAGATCTGGATGATGGTGTCAAGGTTAATTACCGTAAAGTTCAGACAGCATCGGATGGTAAGTTTTATGAGATATTGGCTGATTCTAAGAGTATTATGGCAAAGGAGAAATAGATAATTATAACAGGAAGGCGGCATAATGGATAATTTTGATGATCAGGTATGTAAAGAGTGTATAGCTGTGGGAGAATATACAGGTGATGATCCTTCTCAAGTTGCAAAATTATTAGGATGTAATAGAACAAATGAAATTCAAATAAGGAGAGCTGGAACGAAATACAAAATTGAGATATATCAAATTGTTAATAGAAAAACAGTTAAAATTATAGCTGATGGCAATGTTTCGTTGGACAGTGTGTATAGTCTCCTTATGGAGATTTTAAGATTTGAAAATTTGTATGAAGGAATTTTTTTCATGTTTACATCCTTCAAAGTAGATGGTGCGGAGTGTATAGAAAAATACAGAAAAGTATTCCTCAATTACACACATAGCAATAAGCAATATGTTATGCTTCCAATGGATTTTGATGATCAAGCATATAAGAAATTGTTTTTGAAATCGCAGAAAGTAATCAAGAAAGCATTTCTTAGACACCAAGCCTTCCTGAATGCACTTTTTGTAAATGATTTAACTGTTGATGTAAGGATGTCTTTGATTTTAGAGGTGTTTGAATCTTTAGTAAATGAACTGGCAAGTAATGGAGAAATTACCTTAAAGGCACAGCCATACATAACTTACAAAAATACTTGTAGTAAATGTGGTGCACCGATGAAAAAAACGGTTCCAAACAAAAAAGTTTTCCTGTTTGATAAACTGTATGCAATTATGAAACAATATGGTAAAGACATTTTTGTTGGAGATTCAAAAACAAAAATCGCAAGGAAAAGTAAAAATCTTAGAAATAAAATTGACCATATAAGTAAACAAAAAAATGCCATGCAAGGTGAGCAGGCAGGCTTTTATTTACATAAATTTGGTCTGATGTACCGAATAATAATATTGAAAATGATAGATGGTTACAACGATGAAATTCAGAGAACAGTAAATACATGGACGGTTGCTATGAATAACAGTTATGCACCGTATAGGATTTTACCTTAGAACCCAAAAACAGGAGGTAGCAATATGGCAGAAGATACGCTGTTTTCCGGCGAATCAAAGAATGTTGAGTACAAAGTGACTGTACCAGAAAAAAGCGAAAAATATATGAAAACAGTGGTAGCTTTTGCCAATGGCAGAGGTGGCAGGATTGTTTTCGGAATAGATGATAAGACCTTGGAGATTGTGGGAATGGATGTGGATAACATCTATAAGACGATGGATGCCATTACCAATGCAATCTCTGATTCCTGTGAGCCTGCAATCAGACCGGACGTAGCAATGCAGACGGTCAAGGATAAGACTGTGATTGTGGTTGAGGTATTTCCGGGTGCGGAACGTCCGTATTATATCAAATCACGGGGCTTGTTTGAGGGTACTTATGTGCGTGTAGCAGGCACAACCAGACATGTAGAAGATTACATGCTAAGAGAGCTGATGCTGGAAGGCAAGAACCGTTATTATGACAGCGAAATATGTCAAAATATGAAAATAACGGACAGTGAAATTGAGGAGCTTTGTAAGAGTATGAAAGAAACTGCCATAAGAAACACATGGCAGGACAGCGAAAAGGCAAAGGTTAAGGATGTTACCAAGAATGTACTGATTTCATGGGGCATTCTGAAAGAAGAAGGCGGAGAAGTATATCCGACCAATGCGTATGCACTTTTGACCGGACGAATGTGGGGACAGCCTGTTATTCAGTGTGGCGTATTCAAGGGAACGAATCGTGCTCACTTTGTTGACCGTAGGGAATTTGAAGGCTCCATTCAGGAACAGATGGAAGCTGCATATCAGTATGTCCTTGAAAAAATCAACATGGGAATGACAATCAAGGGTATGTACAGACAGGATGTGTATGAACTGCCTACGGACAGTATCCGTGAGCTGATCGCAAATGCCGTGGCTCACCGTAGCTACCTTGAGCCGGGAAATATACAGGTGGCATTATTTGATGATAGATTAGAGATTACTTCTCCGGGAATGCTTCTGAATAATGTTACGATTGCAAAAATGATGGAAGGATATTCAAGACCGAGAAATCCTGCAATCGCAAGTGCATTTGCATACATGAAAATTATTGAAAAATGGGGAACCGGAATACCGAGGTTATTTGAAGCCTGCGAGGAGTACGGATTACCGAAGCCGGAGCTGATTGATTTTGATGGCGATTTCAGAGTAAATATGTA
>ULXH01009333.1_pt1 | contig 16018 bp, 14 predicted proteins | sample 1961101 | NCBI WGS metagenome assembly ULXH01 (sample SAMEA4835833, study PRJEB28245) | human gut metagenome | biome: gut microbiome; material: fecal sample | place: Denmark | collected 2008 | reverse complement strand
CAACGCCACCTTCAGCACCAGTTAAGGCTCCAACGCCACCTCCAGCACCAGTTAAGACACCAACACCACCTCCAGCACCAGTTAAGGCACCAACGCCACCTCCGGCACCAGTTAAGGCTCCAACACCACCTCCGGCAAAACCAGAAAAGAAGTCATTCTTCGGACGCAAGAAGAAAGAGAAAGAAAAGGAAAAAAAGCAAGAATTTGATATGACTAAGTTTTGGAAATGCCCAAAATGTGGAAAATATAACCATAATTATGTTGGTACTTGTGGTTGTGGCGAAGCAAAGCCATTTGATTTTGATTTCGGGGAAATCAAGGAAGATGATAAATCCTTTATTCCTAAGTCAAATGCTTGGAAATGCCCACAGTGCGGAAAGCTTAACAATAATTTTGTTTCAGTTTGCCACTGTGGATATAGTAATCCTGATATAGCTGAATAATAAAATGTACTTATAAATTAAGACAGCATAAATCGTTTTTTGGACGAGTTATGCTGTCTTTTTAATCTTTTCTTTTTTTGATTTTTGCAAGAGGATTGCTTTCAGCCGCTTTTTCCATTTGAGTACTTGAAAGATGTGTGTAGATTTCGGTAGTGCTAAGACTTTCATGACCAAGAATATCTTTGAGTATTCTTATATCAACATTTCCGTGCTGATACATCAGCGTAGCAGCAGTGTGCCTTAATTTGTGAACAGAATATCCAGTAGAGCCATTTGGAGATGTGAGACCGATTTCGGAAAGATATTTTTTGACAAGCCATTGAACAGTTTTAGGACTTATTCTGTTTCCATTTCTGCTGATGAAAAGAGCATTTTTATCTTTAGATGATTTGATACTTCCGTTAGGTCGAAGGGGAAGATAGTCCTTAATTGCAGATATGCAGGCTTCATTAAGATATACGATTCTTTCCTTGCTGCCCTTGCCAAAAAGCCTTAAGGTTTTTTCTTCATAGTTTATGTCAGTAAGATTTATTCCGACAAGTTCTGAAAGACGCATACCACAATTCAAGAATAGTGTCAGTATGCAATAATCACGCTCTTTGTACTTTCCATCGATGGTATTAAGTAGTTCTATACTTTGCTCTAAAGAGAGAAACTTAGGCAATTTTTTTGATAGCTTTGGTGTATCAAGTCCCTTTGAGGGGTCGTAGTCAATTAAATTAAGCTTTTGATATAAAAAGTTAAAAAAAACTCTTATTGCACAAGATTTTCTTGCACGAGCTGCTGCTCCATTATTTCGTGTACTTATACAATAGTTCATAAAATAGCTTATATCATTAAAGCTGATTGTCTTTATAAAATCAAGGTCTATGTCATCTATTGCGATTTTTTCTTCTTCGATATTTTCATCAACAATTCCCTTATGTTTTTTCATATATCTGAAAAATGTACGCAAACTAATAAAGTATTCATTAACTGTATTTTCTGAGCGACCTTTTACATTTTGCATATAGCTGAGAAATTGCTGTAAAAGTTCAAAGGATTCGTCAAGATATTGTTTTTTCATAAGTTCACCCCATAAAAGCTATTATTTTAATTATAACATAATGATTTTATAAATTCAAAGTTTCGACAGTTCGATGTCAAAAAAATATTGAAAAGTTTGTGCTAAATTGCATATTTTTTTATTAACAAATTCTTGAAAAATATATAAATATTGGATATAATAAGTTTATACGATTTTTTAAGCTATTATATATTTGATTACGAGGAGATTTAATGAAACGATTTAAAATTATTTTAGTAGCATTAGTTGCAGCAACTATGATTCAGGCAGTGCCTATAACTGCAAATGCAAAAACAAACAATGATACTTCAAAATCAATAGTTACACAAAATACTGTATCAGATAAAACTATAAAAATTATTGATATTCAAATCGAAGCCAAAAACGGTTCAGATATTACAGCTAAAGTTCAGCAGGCACTTGATGTTGCAAGAGATTTTGCAATGGATAGTGTTCCGTATAGAATTATTATCCCTAAGGGTACTTATACTATCTCCTCTGCACTTGAAATTTATAGTAATACACAAATCTGTGCTGAGGGCGCTCATATAATCAAGCAAAGCTTTTCGGGTGGTATGCTGAGAACAGCCTTTCCAAAAGGTGACAATAAGTTATATGGATATTCAGGATATAAGAATATTAAAATTGTTGGTGGAATATGGGACGGAAATGCAGAAAGCCAAAAATATGGCGAAGGAAAATGCAAGGTATTTTCAAGCTTTAGGTTTGCACACGCTACAAATATAACTCTCGAAAATCTTTCCATAACTAATAATGTTGGTTCACATCATCTTGAACTTGGTGGTATTGATGGTGCTACAATCACAGGTTGTACCTTTGAAGGTTATAAAGATGGTGGTATTTCCGGTGGAAAAGAGGCTATTCAGCTTGATGTTATGTATAGCCCAGAAGTTTTCGTAGGCTATCCGGCTTTTGATGATACACCTTGCATAAATGTAAAAATATCGAATAATACTTTTAAAAATGTAAATAGAGGTGTTGGAAATCATACAGCTGTAAATGGAGTGTATTTTGAAAATGTAGAAGTGACAAATAATATCTTTGAAAATATTACTCAGCAGTCAATCCTTGCATTAAATTGGAAAGATTGCAATATTTCAAATAATATTATGAGGAATGTGGGTTCTGGTGTTGATTTTAAATATATGGAGCCAACTCTATATAATAATCCAAAGGTTGGCAGTACAAATATAGATTCACAGTCAAAATCTACTATTTCAAATAATATAATCTCAATAAGTTCAAGTGCAAATGAAAATCTTCCATATATTTTTGGTATTCGTGCTTGGGGTACAACTATTAATGAAGCTAATAATTCAAACTCAATTTTAGAAGGAAATTATTTTGTTGAGGGTGTAGATATTTTTAATAATAATATTACATCACTTGGTAGAATAGACGCTGGAATTTCTGGAAAGCTTATGAACGATAGCAAAATCTATAACAATATAGTAGATTTTTCAAATTCTAAAGGCAATGAAAACAGCAGAGGCATTTATCTAAGGCAAAGCAATAATAATACAATAGAAAATAATACTTGCCATCAGATTAATGGTACTGGTGGAAATGGTATACATCTTTCAGCAAGTGATAAAAATATTATAAAAACTAATACTATTACTGATTGTACAGGCAATGGCATCTCACTTAATACCTATTCAAATGAAAATCAGATTATAGGTGGCAACGTTCTTGGAAATTCTGTGAATGGAATTTCATTGAATTCAAGCAGTGCAAATACTGTAAAGAATATAAGTGACGTTAAGGGCAACGGAAATTACGGAATTATAATAAGCAATTCCTCAAGTAGCAATAAAGTTATAGGAGTAAAAGTAGACTCGAATAAAAAGAGTGGAATAGCTGTGAGCGGTTCAAGCTCAAGTAATACACTTACAAATAATGTTTCTAAAAACAATGGCGGAAACGGTGTTTTGATTTATAACTCTGCTAATAATATCGTAAGCGCATCTTCTTTCTCAGCTAATAAGAATTATGGACTTACAATTTCAGGCAATAGTAGGTCGAATAAAGCAACTTTATGTAATTCAAATAATAATAAAAAAGGACAGGCTGTTATTACAGGTAAATCAAGCAACAATAATGTTGATGTAATAAAGACAGACAATAAAGCAAAAGGAACATTGCCAAGTATTCCGCAAGGTGTTAAGCTTGGAGGTCGTACATCTACTAAAATAAAACTTCAATGGAGTAAAAGTGAAAATGCAAGCGGATATTATGTATACCGAAAAGACAATAACGGCATTTATAAAAAGATAAAGACTATTGAGGGAAATTCTATACTTTCTTTCATAGATAGCGGACTTACTCCAAATAAAAGCTATTCTTATAGAATTACTGCCTATTATAAATCAAATGGCAATGTTATAAACTCAAGCTATTCTAAAACTGTAAGCTATACTACACTTTTAAAAGCAACAGATAAGTTTACTGGAACACCTACAAAAAATACCATAACTCTTAAATGGAATAAGGTTTCTGGTGCTACTGGATACTATGTATATAGATATGACGCAAAATCAAATAGCTATAAAACCCTTATAACATTTAATAATGAAAATAGTATTTCAGTAAGAGTTACAGGTCTTAACCCAAATACAAAATATACTTATAAAGTTATGGCATTTAAGAAAACAAATAGTGGTACTTTAAAGGGAGATATTTCAAAAGCTTTGTCTGTTACAACTAAAAAATAAGCAGAAAAAATCTATTGACAAAGCATTTTTAAAGTGCTATATTAGCATTAGAAATCAAATAGATTAAATGTAATGATAAGGAAGCGTTTTTCAAATACGGTTTCAAAAGAGAGCAGAGGTCATCGGCTGAAAGCCTTTGCAGAAACTATGATTAACGACACCGCCTTTGAACATTACTGCGAAATAAGCAGTAACGCCTGCCTGCGTTATGGACATTAACGAGATGACGGATTTTTATTATATTATCCGTTAAGCTTGGGTGGAACCACGGTGAAAATTCCCCGTCCCAGTGTATCCTTAGTGATGCTTTGGGGCGGTTTTTATTTTGTCTGTTTGGTAAATTCTATTTTAATAAGGAGCTGTTGAAAAATGATTAAGGTAACGCTTAAAGACGGAGTTGTTAAAGAGTATGAGAGCGGAACAACAGTTGCAGAGGTTGCAAAGTCACTTGGTGCAGGACTTTATAAGTCTATGTGTGCCTGTAAGATTAATGGCAATGTCTGCGATGTAAGAACTCCACTTACAGAGGATTGTGAGCTTGCTATCCTCACTTTTGATAATGTTGATGGTAAAAAGGCTTTCTGGCATACTACATCTCATATTCTTGCTCAGGCTGTTAAGAGATTATATCCTGAGGCAAAGTTTGCTATTGGCCCTGCGATTGACACAGGCTTTTATTATGATTTCGATGTAGAAAAACCATTCTCTCCTGAGGACTTAGAAAAGATTACAGCGGAGATGAAGAAAATCGTTAAGGAAGGACTTGAGCTTGAAAAGTTTGAGCTTTCTCCTGATGAGGCTGTTAAACTTCTTGAGGAAAAAGATGAGCCATATAAGGTTGAACTTTGCAAGGAACACGCAGATAAGGGAGAGCCAATCAGCTTTTATAAGCAGGGCGAATTTATAGACCTTTGTGCAGGTCCTCACCTTATGTCTGTTGCTCCTGTAAAGGCTATTAAACTCACAGCCTGTACTGGTGCATACTGGCGTGGAAACCAAAATAATCGCCAGCTTTGCAGAGTTTATGGTGTTTCTTTCCCTAAGGCATCTATGCTTGAGGAACATCTCAAGATGCTTGAGGAGGCTAAGGAGCGTGACCACAACAAGATAGGCAGAGAGCTTGAGTACTTCACAACTGTTGACTATGTAGGTCAGGGACTTCCTGTACTTCTTCCTAAGGGTGCAAGAGTTATCCAGTTACTCCAGAGATGGGTTGAAGATGTTGAGCAATCAAAGGGCTGCTTGTTGACAAAAACACCACTTCTCGCAAAGAGAGAGCTTTATAAGATTTCAGGACACTGGGACCACTATCTTGATGGTATGTTTGTTCTTGGTGACCCATATGACGAGGAGAAAGAGTGCTTTGCACTTCGTCCTATGACTTGCCCATTCCAGTATCAAGTATTCCTCAATAAACAGCGTTCTTACAGAGAACTTCCTATGAGATTGACAGAAACATCTACACTTTTCAGAAATGAAGCAAGTGGTGAAATGCACGGACTTATCAGAGTTCGTCAGTTTACAATCTCTGAGGGACACTATATTCTCCGTCCTGACCAGCTTGAGGAAGAATTTAAGAACTGTCTCGAGCTTGCAAAATATTTCCTCGATACAGTAGGTCTTCTTGAAAATTGCACATTCAGATTCTCTCAGTGGGACCCTGAAAATAAGAATAATAAGTATGAGGGTACAAAGGAGCAGTGGGAGGAATCTCAGGCAGTTATGAAGAAGATTCTTGACCATATCGGACTCGATTACGAAATTGGTATTGATGAGGCTGCATTCTATGGTCCTAAGCTTGATATTCAGTATAAGAATGTATTCGGCAAGGAAGACACAATCGTTACTATCCAGATTGATATGCTCGAGGCAGAAAGATTTGGAATGTACTATGTTGATAAGGACGGTCAAAAGAAGATTCCTTATATTATTCATAGAACTTCACTTGGCTGTTACGAAAGAACTCTTGCTTATATGCTTGAGCGTTTTAATGGTGTACTTCCACTCTGGCTTGCACCTGAGCAGATAAGACTTCTTCCTATCAAGTCAGCTCATAACGAATATGCACAATCTATCGCAGATAAGTTGACAGCACTTGGAATGAGAGTAACTGTTGATAGTAGAGAAGAAAATATCGGCCCTAAGATTAAGAATGCAAGACTTGAGAGAATACCATATATTCTTGTTATCGGTGATAATGAGGTTGCTTCTAATACAGTTACAATTCGTTCAAGAAAAAGAGGCGAGATGCCCAATACTCCTGTTGATGAATTTATCCAAATGGTCAAAACAGAGGTTGACACTAAAGAAAAATAATTTTTGAGTTATTTCTGTTTTTATAGTTGAATATTTATCTACATTTAGCACGGCTCGGATTTCGGGCTGTGCTTTTGTATTTGTAGGAATTGAATATTATTCCTGAAAATATCTCGATTATTGAAATAAAACGGTATAAAGTAACAAAAGCTGTGTCTTTTTTGTACAATATTGCAATTTGAATTTTGTTGGTTTATACTAAAAACCTTCAACTTAATGTAGCGTGATGCACGAATCAGATAGCATAAAATGTAAAGTTTTCTGTAAGTATTGACAAATTGAATGAAATCGTGTTTAATAATATTAAAGAAATTAAGAAACTATATCTTTTGAATTATAAATAAGATATCGTTATATTACAGAATGATATTATTTGATGAAAATTGTGCTTTTTATTATTAAAATTTCATCGAATTTATCGTGGTTTAAATTCAAAATTTTATTTTTAAGAAATTTAGGCAAAGAAAATATATAATTTGTGCTATATAACATTCAAACCTAATATATTAAACTTCCGTAGTGAAACCGATTTTTCTGAAGAATGACAGGTGGTGAATTTTATGCTGAATTTTGATGGAACAGCTATATCTATGGGTTACGCTATCGGAAAGATTCTTTATTTGAATAATTCAAAAAAGAGTATTCCAAAATATACAATAACAGATACAGAAAAAGAAATGGCAAGACTTATAGAAGCAAGAAATGCAGTTTATGACCAGTTAACCATTTTGAATGAACGAGCAAAGGAAAGCATCGGTGGTAAAAATGCTTTGATTTTCCAATTTCATCAGATGCTTCTGAACGATAATTCTCTTAGAGATTATTCAAAAAATATAATAATAAATGAACATATGAATTGCGAATATGCTGTGAAAAAAACATCAGAGCATTTTTATAACATCTTTGCCAATTTAGAAGATGATTATATGAGAGAGCGTGCAGATGATATTGTCGATTTATCTAACAAGCTTTTAAATACGCTTATGTCAGAAAATGAGATAAGCAAGGTTAATATAACAGAGCCTTTTATTATTGCTGCGAGAGAACTTTACCCGAGTGATACACTTTCTTTCACAAAAGAAAATATACTTGGTATTATTACATCTGTTGGTTCTTTTACTTCTCACGCATCTATTATATCAAGAATTTTGGGCATACCGTCTATCTCTAATACAAATGCCGTTTTAGAGCGTTTAAATGGCAGATATGCCATTCTTGATGGGGAAAAGGGAAAGCTCTTTGTTGACCCAACAGAGGGTATGCTTTCTCAGTATAGGTCTAAGAAGGAACGATATGAACAATATCGTCAAATGCTCAATAGCCAGAAAAATCTTCCTACTGAAACAATAGACGGAAAGAAAATAGGACTTTTTGCAACAATCGGTTCAATAGACGGTGCTCAGGTTGCAATAGATAATGATGCAGAGGGAATAGGCTTTTTGAAAAGTGATTTTCTCTTTGCCGGAAGAGCGTCTTTGCCAAGTGAAGATGAGCAGTTTATGGCATACAGAGCAATCTCTAAAACGATGGGAACAAAGGTTACTAACATATGCATGCTTGATATGCTTCCAGAGCAAGAGTGTAGCTATTTTAATATATCAAAGGAAAGTAATCCTGCTATGGGTATGCGTGGAATAAGACTTCTTCTTGAAAATCCAAGTGTGCTTAAAAAACAGTTAAGAGCTATATATAGAGCTTCAGCTTTTGGTAAGGTTTCTATATGTATTCCTATGGTATCATCTGCAAATGAAGTGCGTTCCTTTAAAAAGACGGCTAAAGAGGTTCGTGATGAATTAAAGAGAGAGGGCATAAATTATGACCCATCAACGCAGATAGGAATAATAGTAGAAACACCTGCGGCGGCAGTTATAAGCGATATTCTTGCCGAAATGGTAGATTTTATAAACATAGGTACTAATGATTTAACTCAATATACCTTGGCTGTTGACAGAAATAATGAGGACCTCATAAATTTCTACATAACAGCACATAAAGCGGTTTTAAGACTTATTAAGATGACCATACAAAATGCTCACAAGGCAGAAATTCCAGTTGGAATATGTGGTGACCTTGCTGCCGATAAGCGACTTACAGAAAAATTCTTGAGATATGGTGCAGATAGTTTTTCGATTATTCCAAGCAAAATACTTGAGATGCGTTCTGAAATAAGAAAAGTAGACCTTAATGAAAAGAAATCAAAATAAAGGTGATTAGATGGATTCAAAAGAGCGAGCATTGCTTGCTATTGAAGCTCTAAAAAAAGAATATCCTGATGCAATATGTTCACTTGTTTATACTGAACCTTTACAGCTTCTTATAGCTACAAGGCTTGCTGCACAATGTACAGATGCACGAGTAAATATGGTTACTCCAGCATTATTTGAACGCTTTAAAACAGCAGAGGATTTCGCAGAGGCTGATATATCAGAAGTGGAAAAGTATATTCATTCTTGCGGACTTTATAAGACTAAGGCGAGAGATATAGTTGCTATGTGTCAGATGCTTGTTTCGGATTTTGGTGGGGTAGTGCCTGATACAATCGAAAAGCTGATAAAGCTCCCTGGCGTAGGTAGAAAGACGGCAAACTTAGTTGTTGGGGATATTTTTGGAAAGCCTGCTGTGGTTGTTGATACTCATTGCATAAGGATAACCTCAAGACTTGGTTTTCATTCTATTAAAGATGCAACTAAGATAGAAAAGATATTGAGAGATGTTCTTCCGCCAGAAGAAAGCAATGATTTTTGTCATAGGCTTGTACTTCATGGCAGAGCAGTCTGTGACGCACGAAAACCAAAATGCGATGAATGTTGTATGAACGGCTTTTGCGAATATTACAGCCAAAATAAGACGATTTAAAATATATAAATAAGCATTTGCAAAAGGATTATGTTTTTTCTTGCTCCTCTTGAAAAGCCAAAAAACATATGATATAATATGACCAAAAGAACCAAAATAGTCATATTTCAAGGAGGTTCAACCTTGGCTTTTACCGAATACGAAACAGAACAGCTCCGCAAGGCACTGCTGAAGGAAACAAGACACTGTGCGGTCACGCTGGGAATGAAGAAAACCTCTGTTGACCAGTTGACGAAGGCTGTAGGTATAGCAAAAGGCTCATTCTATAAATTTTATGAATCAAAGGAAATGCTGTTCTTCGCAGTTTTGGAGGGCATCCATTCCGAGCTTTACGGAGTGGCTGACCAAGCATTGAGCGAAACTGCCAGTCTGCCGACCTCAGAACGTGCGGCAAAGGCAATCCTTGCCGTATGCAAACGGCTGTCCGATACTGGCGACATGATTTTCATAGAAAACGATGCTAAGCTGCTTTTGCAGAGATTGCCAGAGGAAGTGAAAAAAGTGCATTATCACGATGACGAGACGCATATTCGCCAGCTTCTGGAGAAATATGACCTTGTGCCAAAGTGCGGTACTTCCTTGGCTGTCGCTACTGTATTTGGATTAATTCTCACAGTTTCGCACAAGGAGCAAATAGGAGAACTGTACCCTCAAGTGCTGGAAACGCTGGTAAACGGCACTTGTAGGGAATTATTTTAATAGACCAAAATGCCACAGAGATGTGGCATTTCAAAGACACATGAGTTAGCTAAATCTAACCTCATGTTTTATATGTATTGGTTAGACAAATCTAACAAAAAAGGAATGATAGCGATGCTATAACACGAAAATTTCTGGAACAGAAATGTCAGTTTATACAACCGTTTCATGCGAAAGGATTGGGAGGCATAAGGCTCTATAATAGAAGTTGGGGGTAGAAAAAGAGCCTACATATAAAAAGTAGAGAATATTTTACCAAAATCCGTATTTTACATATGTTTTCCAACAAACATATCAATTCTACAATAAAACAAGCGACAGTTTAATTTTCTGCCACTTGCAATTACACTTTATTCTATTTTTTCAGATTACGCAAACTATTGACATTGAGCTAAAATTTTTAAATAGAGCATATAAACAAAACCGCATTAACACTGATACCTCAGCATTAATGCGGTTTTGTTTTGGCAAATCACTCTAATTTGGATACAAGCTACACCTCACAGCCTTACAAAAGCCTTTGAAACAAGGCGTTTTTCGGCTACTTGCACACGATTATTATTCCTGCTCGACTTGATGGCTTGCACCATTCAGTTGGACTTTTTTGTTTTTGCAAAGGTGGGAGATTATTTCCCTTGCGATAACGATACCATAAAACCTGAATATCTTGTCTGGGACGCAAATTTTAAACAGATTGAGCTTCTCATAAATCAGCTTTATACAATTTCGGAAATGGGTTCTGCCGTATTTGGAGATTTGACAAATAAAACAGGTGATGTTCCAAGCGGCTCTGCCCTGCGTCGTCTTATGATGTCACCACTCGCCAAAGCACGCCGACTTGCAAATCGTTTCGACTTGATTTTGAAGAAAATTATATCTGCAAGTGCTGAAATTATGGGAACAGAAATTGCACCAGAAGAAATCACTATCACATGGCATGACGGCTTACCTGCCGACCCAGCAGAGGACGCTGAAATTATGTCAGTTCGTACAGGTGGAAAAGCTACACTGTCGCAGTATACAGCGATTCAAAGGCTTGATGATATGTCCGCTGCTGATACAGATGCGGAGCTTGCAATGATACGCTCTGATGATATTGATTCAAGCCTTGGCTCGGAAGAACCCTTACTTGAACCGATTGAGGGCGTCTGATGAATACGCAGAAAAAGCTGATTGAAACATATCAGAAAGCACAGAAAAAACTCGTTGAGATAATCAAGCGTAAACAGGCTTATGGCTCGGCAGCAGCTTATGAAAGGTCGCTTTTAAGGCAGATTCAAAAGGAACTTAAAAAGCTGAAAAAATCATCAAAAGCACTTGTTGAACAGCTCATCAAAGAAAACTACAAAACAGGCTTGCAAAGCTTAATTGATGACTTACTAAAAGACAATACCGCACCAAGATTGTTTAATATGTTCAGCGGACTTAACACAAGTCAGATTGAACTTATTACTCAAAACACTAATATCGACTTGAACAAGTCGATTAACATTGTTGGTCGAAGAATGCAGGACGCAGTCAGAGAAGCTGGTATTGAAGCGACCGCAGAGAAGCTCACAACAGGTCAGACAGTCAGGGAAATGCAGAAGAATCTGGAAAAGAAGCTTGAACAGCAAAATCTGACTGCAGTCGAATATGCCAACGGCACAAAAATGCCGATTGAAAAATATGCTGAAACTGTTGCACGCTCAACTACTGCAGAAACTCAAAATAAAGCTAAAGTTATACAAGGACAAGACTGGGGCTACGACCTTGTGAGGTTTACAGAACATAGCACTACCTGTGAAGTCTGCTCAATGTATCAGGGCAGAGTTTATGCTTTGACGAAAGAAGCTGCCAATGGCAAATACAAAGGCTCTAAAGGTCAGGAATTACATTTCCCCTATCTCTATGATACAGCTTTGATAAGTGGTTACAGTACAATACACCCAAACTGCCGTCACCGTCTGTCGGTATTGCCGGCAGGAGCTTATACTGCTGCTGAAATGGAAGATTTTTCCCAAAAAAGTATGCAGCCCTTTGAAGATATGCGGTCAGACCAAGAGCGTAAAGCGTATGCCAAGGAACAAGCAGTGAAGCGTAAACGGAACGAGAGCCGTAAACAGTATGAGAAAATTAAGGCTGCACTTCCGAATGAAGCACCAAAAACATTTGCTGCTTTTGTTAAGATGAAGGCTGCAAAATCAGAGCGTTACAAAGAGCTTTTGAAAGATTACCGAACAGTTATGAAGATTGCAAATGATTCTTTTGATGAAGCTCCCAAAATATTTAATTCAGAAACCGAAAAAAATCTTATTAAAAATAATGACATTGAGCGTGGAGTGGTGTATAATAAATATGGTGAAATTGTTCTGGAAAAAACGGGTGAAGAACATCGTTTGTCTTTTACAAAAGAAGAACAGACTATGCTTAATGGTATGATATTATCGCATAATCATCCATCTAATAGCCCACCTTCTCCTGCGGATATATATAATCTTAGAGCGTTTAATCTTGCAGAGGTTAGAGCTGTTACAAAATATGGAGTTTATTCTGTTAAACAACCTGAAATTTGGAAAAAAGAATTTTCAAGCAGAGAAGAACTTCAAAAAGAATATAATAGCTTTGTAATAAGATTTATTCCTAAAATTAAAAGGCAATTAAAAAATGGAAAAATAACTCCTGAACAAGCGGATAATTATCTTTGGAGATTCTCATTAAGGAGAATGGAAAGAAATTATGGCTTTAAAATTAATCTTATAAGCTGGTGATAAATTTGGAAAGTAAATGTATATTTGACGGAGATGAATATTTAGGATTTTATTTCTCGTCTCAGTGTTATAATTGTTCACACTATGATAGCAATCAAATGTCACATATATGTAAAGCATATCCACAAGGCATACCTTCTGAAATATGGACAGGAAAAGTAATTCACAACACTCCATACAAGCAGGATAATGATATTGTATATAAGAAATCTGTATAAGCACTCTTGCAATAAAAGCAAGGTGCTTTTATTTATACTAAAAATCAAGAAAGGAATTTATATTATGAATTTTGGAAAAGCATTAGAAGAATTGAAAAACGGAAATAAAATTGCTCGTGAAGGTTGGAATGGTAAGGGAATGTATATCTTTAAGCACGAGGGATTTGATACAAATGAAGTATCAAATATTACTGGAAACAAACATGATAATGTACCACCATTTATTTGCATGAAAACAGCAGATAAAAATGTGGTTTTCGTCTGGCTTGCAAGCTAAACAGATATGCTTGCGGAAGATTGGAAAATCATAAGATAAAAAATTTCCATATAATCGCCCTAAATCGAATTTAATTATTAGAGGTAAAATTATAAGTCCGACAATTTATAAACACTCTTAAACGGCTTATAAACGAATTTAAACGCATATATAACACAGGCAATAAGCGTACCTGCACTTTTATGGTGCAGGACGCTTTTTTATATTGCAAAATTTTTAATGAAAGGAATTTTTACTATGAGTGAAACAAACACAAATGCTTCAATAGAAACCGAAGCAAAAACAGAACCACAGACGGCAGAACCACCAAAGCAGACACAGGTTGACCAAAATGCAGAAAAGCTCAGCACCTATGAAACAGCACTGAGAAAAATTTTTAAACTTGCTGACGGCGAGGAGCTTGGTGACATTGACGACAAGCTGACAGAGCTTGAAGCGGAACACGAAAAACTTATTTCAGCAACAAAGGATAAGCTTATTACAGCAAGTCTTAACGCTCTTGATGGCTACAACACAAAACTACTTGCAAGGCTTATAGACAGAAGCAAGATTACAGTTGATGAAAACGGCAATATTACAGGACTTGAAGAAGCGGTAAAAGCTGTTTCAGACGAATTTCCTGCCGTAATTGTTAAAAAGGAATCTGCAAAGAAACCTTTTGTGCCGATTAATCCGGCACAGCAAACATCAACATCACAAACAATGAATGACCTCATCAGAAGTCACAGATAAAAAAGGAGATTTTAAAATGGCAAACATTATTACAAGAACAGACGCAGAAGCTCTTATTCCAGTTGAATCAAGCAAAGAAATTATTCAGGCAGTACAGCACGAAAGTGCAGTTCTACAGCTTATGAAAAAGCTGCCTAATATGAGTTCAAAGCAGACTAAAATGCCGATTATGTCAGCACTTCCTGTCGCTGGATTTGTTAATGGCGATAATGGTCTAAAGCCTGTATCAAGTGCATCATGGGAAAACAAGTACATTACCGCAGAGGAAATTGCTGTAATTATTCCTATTCCTGAAGCAGTACTTGATGATGCTGAATATGACATTTGGGCAGAGCTTAAACCTTCGATTATTTCAGCATTTGGAAAGGTCATTGATGGTGCTGTGTTATTCTCGACCGAAAAGCCAACAAGCTGGCCAGACGGTATCGCAACATCAGCAATCACAAAGAAAAAGACGGTTACATATGGTACAGGCATTGACACAGCCGAGGATATTTCCGAGCTTATGGGACTTGTTGAAGCTGACGGCTTTGATGTTACAGGCTTTGCGGCAGAAATTGCTCTTAAATCATCTTTCAGAGGTTTGCGTGACAAAAACGGCGGTCTTATCTTTGCTCCAAGCTTGCAGGCGGATACACCATCAACTCTATACGGTCAGGCAATCAACTATGTAAAAAACGGTTCTTGGGATAGCAGTAAGGTTAAGCTTATTGCTGGTGATTGGTCACAGGCAGTTTATGCAATGCGTCAGGATATGACATATAAGGTACTTGACCAGGCTGTCATCAGTGATGCAAGCGGTAAAATCTTATATAACCTTGCACAACAGGATATGGTTGCACTTAGATGTGTAATGCGTCTTGGCTGGCAGCTGCCTAACCCAGTTACACAACTCAATGGTACTGATACACGCTATCCGTTTGCGGCACTTGTACCTGCTGGTACTGAACATTCAGGTGGTTGATTATGTTTAAAAAAGGCATTAACAGCTATTTAAATCTTGATGAAGCAAATGAGCTTATTGACGGTATTGATACAACAGGAAAATGGCGTGAGCTTACAGACGGCGAACGAAAGCAATATTTAATACTTGCTACTGTGCATATCGACAGCCTTATGCTTACATCTCGAAAACATAGTGCTGAACAAATTCTACAATTTCCGAGAGGAAGAAATTCGGAAGTACCGAGAGCAGTGCTTATGGCACAAGCTCTTGAAGCACTTACATTATCTGATACACAAGCAATGCAAAGAATTTCTTTGCGTGAACAAGGTGTAACTTCAATTAAGCTTGGCAATACAAGTGAAAGCTATTCAGATGATTCAAATTCATCTTCTAAGCAAAATAATGAACTTAAAAGTAAGGTCGCAATGTCGCTTATGCGACCGTATATGCTTGGTTCGGCGGTGATGTTATGAGCTTGTTTACTCCATACTTTAAGGATAGCATTTCTGTACAGAATTATATTGGTGTCAATGATTTTGGAGATAGTCAATACAGTTCTGCAAAAGATGTGCTTTGCCGAGTAGAGTATAAAACGCAGGAAACTCTTGATTCTAAAGGCAATAAAGTGATAAGCACAGCAACTATTTATGCGAGATTTTCAATCTATCGCCCTCTGTCATAGCTGGAACAGCAACCGATGAATCTTATACCACTGCGATTAAAACTGCTGTAATGCCTGTTATAAGGGCTTTTGAAACAGCTTTGAATCAGGGCTTGCTTTTAGAAAGCGAAAGGCACAGACACTATTTTGCTTTTGATACAACAGAACTTCTCAAGGGAGATATACTTAAACGCTATCAGGCATATCAAATAGGTTTAGCAAATAATTTCTTACAGGCTGATGAGGTTCGATATAAAGAAGACCTAAAACCACTTGGCTTTAATTTCATACGCTTGGGCTTGCAAGATGTTCTTCTCGA
>ULXH01030294.1_pt1 | contig 16035 bp, 15 predicted proteins | sample 1961101 | NCBI WGS metagenome assembly ULXH01 (sample SAMEA4835833, study PRJEB28245) | human gut metagenome | biome: gut microbiome; material: fecal sample | place: Denmark | collected 2008 | reverse complement strand
GCCGAACCGATAACACCGGCTACGTTAGGACCCATGGCGTGCATAAGCAGGTAGTTGCTTGGGTCATATTCCAAACCTACTACTTGCGATATACGTGCAGAGTCGGGCACAGCCGATACACCTGCATTACCGATAAGCGGATTAATCTTATTATCCTTCTTCAATACCAAGTTGAATATCTTAACGAAGAGTACTCCCGATGCGGTAGCTATTACGAACGACAATGCACCGAGTGCGAAGATCTTGATAGAATCCATTGTAAGGAACTCAGAAGCCTGAGTAGAAGCACCTACTGTAAGACCAAGCAAGATGGTGATAGTGTCAATCAGCGGACCGCGGGCGGTTTCTGCCAAACGACGTGTTACACCACTTTCCTTAAGAAGGTTACCGAAGAACAACATACCAAGCAATGGCAAACCCGAAGGCACCAGGAAGCAAGTCAGCAACAAGCCGATGATAGGGAACATAACCTTTTCAGTGTGCGATACGGCGCGAGGCGCTTTCATGCGGATAAGGCGTTCTTTCTTTGTGGTAAGCAGACGCATGATAGGCGGCTGAATAACCGGTACCAACGCCATGTACGAATATGCCGATACAGCGATGGCTCCCATAAGGTTAGGCGCAAGCTTGGACGACAAGAAGATAGCCGTAGGACCATCAGCACCACCGATGATACCGATAGCACCTGCCTGCATAGGGTCGAATCCCATTTCGAGGGCTATCATATAAGCTCCGAAGATACCGAATTGAGCGGCAGCTCCGATAAGCATCAACTTAGGGTTGGAGATAAGTGCCGAGAAGTCGGTCATGGCACCGATGCCCAAGAAGATGAGCGGCGGATACCAGCCCGATGTCACACCCTGATAGAGGATGTTAAGTACCGAGTTTTCTTCATAAAGACCCACTTTAAGTCCCGCTTCCATATTGAACGGAATATTACCTATCAGTATACCAAATCCGATAGGGATAAGAAGCATCGGCTCGAATTCCTTGGCTACGGCTAAATAGATAAAACCGATACCCACCAACAGCATGATGATATGCTGCGGGGTAGCGTTATAAAAGCCTGTGTAGGTCCAGAAGTCGGCCAGGTTATTTTGTAGAAACGTAGTAAACTCTCCCATATCATTCGATTATTAATAAGTCTGTACCTTCCAGAATTGACTCTCCTTTGCTTACGTTGATAGCGGTAACTGTACCGTCGCGATCGGACTTGATATCGTTTTCCATCTTCATGGCTTCCAGTATCATCAGAGTCTGTCCGCGTTTTACGGTGTCGCCCTTGTTCACCTTGATGTCGAGAATTACACCTGGCAGCGGTGATTTTATACCACCTTGTCCAGCAGGTGCCGGACGGCTCATGGCAGGAGCTGCAGGAACAGGAGCCGGTGCCGGTGCAGCAGCGCGAGCTATCGGTTTAATCTTAGGAGCCGCTTCTTTTTCCAGCTCTACAGTATAGGGCGTGCCGTTTACTTCTACGTGCACATTCTTTCCGTCTATATCGCCTACACTGACTTTATACAGGTTTCCGTTAATTTTATACTTATATTCTTTCATGAGATTTCGTAATATTAGTTTTGATTAATGTTATTTCTTATGAGGCATTTCGCGCAGAGTATAAATCTTCGAGCTCCACGGAGAGTAAGTCTTCTTCACACGGTTGATGGTAAGAACCGTATCTTCCATATCGTGATCTGCTCCGGTAGCTTCGTGCAGCGCCATACTGATGGCCGCTATTACCTCGCCCGATGCTTCGCCCAGTCCTTGTTCCTTAGCTTCCTTAAGGTCAGTTACGTTCTTCGCCTTCATAGCGTTACGCTTGCGCAGAGCGATAGCTCCCTTACCTGTAAGCTTAAAGCAGAGGAACAGCAAGATAAGACCTATGAACACTACCGTCATGGCCGAGATAGCCATACCCACACCTATAGGGTCGTGTTCGGTAAACTTTTCCTGCTTAGGATTACTGTCTATGGTCTTGTTGTTTGTGCTAGGAGTAACATACTTCTCTTCGCTGTCGTTCTTTACTTCCCATTCTGCCGATGCGTCGCTTACACGTGCGTACGACTGATTCGCTTTCAGAACGCCTGCGGGTACAGTTACTTGGTCGAGTAACTTACGTCCAGAGTCATACAGACCAATCCAGTTGGCGTTAGTCTTGCTCAGAATAAAGTTAGTGTGGAATGTACCGTGACGAGGCAGCCCGTCTGCCCAGAACAGCGCATGCTGGCGTGGCTTGATGGCTGTCAGTACGTCACCTTTCGGAATGAAATAAGTAGCTGTATCGCCCGGTTCGCTGCTCACTCGTAGCAAGCATCCTGCCAGGTCGGCACTGCTATACGCCTTATTGAATATTTCTATCCATCCGCTATGAATGCCATAGTCGTCCTGGAAATTACTTTCGTTATCTACCAGTACCTCATTGATTAACAACTTGGTGTTGACTTTGCTTTCGCTACAAGAGTTCAGCCCCAGCAGCAAAGGCAGTGACAGAAATATTCCTATTATTTTTTTGTTCATGATTTCAGATTCTGTTTTTTAGGAATGAGATTACAAAGGAATATTGCCATGCTTCTTGGCGGGGTTGGTCAGCTTCTTGGTTTGCAGCTGTTGCAATGCACGTATTACGCGGAAGCGAGTGTTACGCGGCTCTATCACATCGTCTATATAACCATACTTAGCTGCGTTATACGGATTGGCGAAGAGCTTGGTGTATTCTGCTTCTTTCTCTGCCATGAAAGCTTTCGGGTCTTCTGCTTCTTTAGCTTCTTTAGCGTAGAGCACTTCTACCGCTCCTGCACCACCCATTACGGCGATTTCGGCGGTAGGCCATGCGTAGTTCATATCGCCACGCAGCTGCTTACAGCTCATCACGATGTGCGATCCACCGTAAGATTTACGCAGTGTAACGGTTACCTTAGGAACAGTAGCTTCGCCGTAAGCGTACAGCAACTTGGCTCCGTGTAAGATTACAGCGTTATATTCTTGTCCTGTACCAGGCAAGAATCCCGGAACGTCTACCAATGATACGATAGGAATATTGAAAGCGTCACAGAAACGAACGAAACGAGCACCCTTACGAGAAGCGTTGCAGTCGAGCACACCTGCCAAGAACTTAGGCTGATTTGCCACGATACCTACCGACTGTCCGTTTAATCTTGCGAAACCGATAATGATATTCTTAGCGAATTCGCTCTGCACTTCGAGGAACTCACCGTTATCTACTATAGCGGCTATCACCTCATACATATCGTATGGCTTGTTGGGACTATCAGGAATAATTTCGTTAAGCGAATCTTCCAGTCTGTCTATAGGGTCATTGCATTCTACGTAAGGCGGTTCTTCCAAGTTGTTCTGCGGCATATAGCTCAGCAACTTACGTATAAGTCCCAAACCTTCTTCTTCTGTAGCGGCAGTAAAGTGAGTAACCCCCGAGCGAGTAGAATGAACGCTGGCACCACCCAAGTTCTCCTGAGTAACGTCTTCGCCTGTTACAGTCTTCACCACCTTAGGTCCGGTAAGGAACATATAAGAAGTACCTTCCATCATAAGAGTAAAGTCGGTAAGAGCCGGAGAATAAACCGCACCACCCGCACACGGACCGAAGATACCAGATATCTGCGGAATAACACCCGAAGCCAAGATGTTACGCTGGAAAATCTCAGCATAACCCGCCAACGCGTTGATACCTTCCTGAATACGTGCGCCACCCGAGTCATTGATACCGATACAAGGAGCACCCATCTTCATGGCCATATCCATCACCTTACAAATCTTGAGCGACATGGTTTCAGAAAGCGAACCTGCCGATACGGTAAAATCCTGTGCAAACACATACACCAATCTGCCTTCAATAGTTCCGTAACCTGTTACCACACCGTCGCCCGGATAATGCTTCTTATCCATGCCGAAGTTGGTACAACGATGCTGAACGAACATATCCAGTTCTTCAAAGCTACCATCGTCAAGCAGCATTGCAATGCGTTCGCGAGCCGTATATTTGCCTTTGGCGTGTTGTTTTTCTATCGCTTTTTCTCCGCCGCCCATTCTTGCTTTGGCGCGAAGTTCTATTAATTCCTTTATTTTAGCGAGTTGGTTGCTCATAGTTTCTTGTTTTATATTTTTAAGTTATTCAGGTTTTTCACATAATTCGGTCAGTACGCCCATAGTCGACTTTGGGTGCAGAAAAGCGATGTGCAGACCTTCGGCACCGTTACGCGGAGCCTTATCTATAAGGCGTATGCCCTTTTCTTCACCTTCGGCCAATGCGTTAGCCACACCATCTTCTACGGCGAAAGCCACATGATGCACTCCCATACCTCTGTTTTCTATGAATTTAGCAATTGTACTTTCCGGACTGGTAGGTTCAAGAAGCTCTATTTTAGTCTCTCCGCATTTCAAGAAAGCGGTACGTACTTTCTGATCTTCTACAGTTTCTATGTTATAGCATTTCAATCCGAGGATATTCTTATAATAAGGAAGGGCTTCTTCGATACTCTTTACCGCAATACCCAAATGTTCGATGTGAGAAATTTTCATAATTAATGTCGTTTTTAATGGTATTAAATTCTAAAGTTGACATAATCAACCGCACAAAGAAAATAAAAATGTGCTAATAATGAAACTTTTCAATAGTTTTATTTCCTTAAAATAACGGTAGAATCGTACTGTGAACGCATTTTCGGCTTACACTATGCGTGTAAATGAACACTGCAGATTTCAATTTAGGCGGAATGGTAATACTGTTAAAGAATTGTAAAACCTATATACCGTAAGGTTACAAGTAAAACATTCATTTTTTACCTTTGCGCTCAAATTCAGATACACAGAAATGAAGATTCAGTATAACCATACCTATTCTTGGCTATTTACCATCCCCAATAAGATTCACGATTTCCATTCGTGGGGAGTGGCTTATCTTGTGTAGCCCCGCTGTACACTGATTCTTTATCTTGATTCTATTTTAATTCAATAACCAATTTACTTATTTTTATGAGCAAAAAAACTTGGCTCATGGTGCTGGCTATGCCCGTGCTGTGCAGTCAGTATTTGTGTGCCCAACCACGAGTTATGGGCATAGATGAGCTGTTTCGTATAGCCGATGAAAACAGCCGTAGTATTCAATCGTACCGCACCGGAGTCGATGCTGCAGCAGAGGCTCTTAAAGCTGCCAAGGCACAACGTCTGCCCGATATAAAAGGTACGGCATCGGTAAGCTATCTGGGCGACGGACATATATGGGACCGTCATTATAAAAACGGAATGAAGGTAGATATGCCTCACTTCGGAAACAACTTCGCCCTTGAGGTACAACAGGTGCTCTATGCCGGAGGTGCCATCAGCAGCGGTATTGAGTTGGCCGAACTCGGTAGGCAGATGGCTCAGCTTGACAGCGAGAAAAACCGTCAGGAGATACGTTTCCTCTTGGTAGGATACTACCTTGACCTATATAAACTTAGTAACCAGATGCTGGTGTTGCAGAAGAACATTCAGCTTACCGGCCGTGTGATAGGCGATATGCGCTCTCGCCATAAACAGGGCACGGTGCTGAAAAACGACATCACCCGATATGAGTTGCAGAAAGAGCAGCTTCAGCTACAGTACACACGGATAGAAGACGCGTATAAAATCATGAACCATCAGCTGGTTACTACGCTTCATCTGCCTGCAGGGTCAGAGATTGCGCCCGATACCACCATGCTAAGTCAACAAGTATTGCCGTTGGCCGAGACAGACTGGCAACAGTTGGCTCAGCAGAACCACATCGGGCTGAAGCAAGCCGAGACCTCCGTGCTGATGGGCAAGCAGAAACTCAAGCTGGAGCGTTCTGAACGCTTGCCAAAGATAGCGTTAGTGGCTGCCGATCATCTTGACGGACCTATCACGATAGAAGTGCCCGTGCTCGATAATAACTTCAATTACTGGTACGTAGGTGTAGGTATTAGCTACAACTTCTCTTCGCTCTTTAAGAACAACCGTAAGATTAAGCAGAGCAAGCTGGAGCTGCGCAGAGCCGAACAAGAGCATCTGTTGGCTCAAGAACACGTGGAGAACGCTGTACAGGCTTCGTACACCAACTTCCTGACTTCGTTTACCGACCTCCGCACTCAGGAGAAGAGCGTGCAGTTGGCACTTCAGAACTATGGGGTAGTAGATAACCGCTACAAGAATGACTTGGCGCTGCTTACCGATATGCTCGATGCCAGCAACATCAAGTTGGGTGCCGAACTCGATTTGGTTAACGCACGTGTAAACGTAGTCTACAATTACCTGAAAATGAAATACATTACTCACACATTATAATATATAAAGACAATAATTATGGCAACTAGAAAAGTAAAAAAGCTCATTTATAATACCATCGTCATCTGCCTGCTGGCTGGTGCACTTATTTATGTCTGCTCTCGCTTTCTTCATTTGGGCAATATAGAATACACCGATAACGCGCAGGTGCGTCAGCACATCACACCTGTAAACACACGTGTACCGGGCTTCATCAAGAAAATCTATTTCGATGAATACCAGTCGGTACATAAAGGCGATACCCTGCTCGTTATAGAAGATTCAGAGTTCAAGCTTCGTCTGGCTCAGGCAGAAGCCGACCTCGCTAACGCCTTGGCTGGTCAGAAGGCTACTAACGCCGGAATAGCTACCACTCAGAACAATCTTAACGTGAGCGATGCCGGTATAGAAGAGGCACGTGTGCAGATGGAAAACGCACAGAAGGAACTGCACCGTTTTGAGCAACTCTTGAAAGAAGATGCCGTAACACGTCAGCAGTTCGATAATGTACAGACCGCTTATAAGTCGGCTAAGGCCCGCTATGAGCAAGTTACCCGTGCCAAGCATTCTACCATGCTGGTTAAGAGCGAACAGACTCACCGCTTAGATCAGAACGATGCCGTAGTACGTCTGGCAGAAGCCGCTGTTGAGTTGGCCAAGCTGAACCTCTCATACACCGTAGTATTAGCTACTTGCGATGGGGTTACAGGCCGAAAAGACATACACGAAGGCCAGTTGGTACAGCCCGGACAAACCATGGTAGACATAGTAGACCAGAGCGACCTTTGGGTAACAGCCAACTACCGTGAAACCCAGCTGAAGCATATACAGGTAGGAGCCGCCGTAACCTTTACCGCCGATGCCGTATCGGGCGTTACGTATAAAGGAGTGGTAGAGTCTGTATCCGACGCTACCGGAGCCGCATTCTCCATGATTCCGCAGGATAACGCCACTGGCAACTTCGTGAAAGTAGAACAGCGTGTGCCGGTAAGAATCCGTCTTGAAGGTAACAGTGCCGACGATGTGAAGAAACTCCGTGCCGGACTGAATGTAGAATGTAAAGTAAAGTATTGATATGGGAGCACCGGTACTGAACGGGCCGTTTACTATGCCCATGTTCCGAGACTTTGTGCCACGTAAGCTACAGCCCTGGATTTACGTCTTCATGGCAGTAACGTTTCAGCTGTCGGGAGGGCTTCACCTCGGCTCTCTCAATCAGATGATAGGCAGCACGTCGCTTATGCGCGAAGACTTGCAGATGTGTCTTTACGCCAATCTTAGCGGCATGGCCATTTACTTCCCGCTGCTGTTCCGCATGAAGTTCTGCTTCACCAACAAGACCTTGCTCATAGCAGCATCCGCCGGAGCGTTGGTGTGCAATTTGCTTGCTCCGTACATCACTTTCCTGCCTCTGCTGTGGGTGGTGTGCTTCATAGAGGGTATATGCAAGATACAGGGCACCTTCGAGTGCATGTCTAACATTCAGCTCTGGATGACTCCCAAGCGAGACTTCACGGTGTTCTTTCCGTTGCTGCATATCGTTATCTTGGGCAGTATGCAATTGTCCGATTTGGCGGCTACTCACCTTATGTATTACTACCACTGGAGCTATATGCACTTCTTTATCGGTGCGTTGATGATAGTAGATTTACTGATAATGTTTTGCTGCACCCGTCATTTCCGTATTATAAAGAAACTCCCGCTATTCGGCATCGACTGGCTGGGCGGTTTGCTGTGGGCGCTGCTGCTCATGGAAATAGCCTACTTCTTCGATTACGGCGACTGGTACGATTGGTTCAACAGCCCAGTAATGTGCCGTTTGGCTATAGCTATCATAGTTACGCTGATTATCTGCTTGGGACGTATGTTCTTCATCCGTCACCCGTTTTATGAGCCTAAGATGTGGACCTATAAGAATCTTCTTCCCATACTGATACTCATCACTCTTACCGAAGCCATTCTAGCCACCGAGCATGTACTCGAAGAAGTATTCTACTCTGAGGTAATGCATTACGAAGAGATGGTGAGCGTTAGTTTCGACAGGCTTATGCTGATAGGTGTAGTGTCGGGCTGTCTGTTCGCTTATTGGTGGATGCACGTAAAGCGTTTTAACTATCTGCGTTTGCTCATAGTGGGCATCTGCGGACTGGTGGCTTACTTGGCAGGATATTATTTTACCATTTCTGCAGATATTCATATTTCACAGCTTTACCTGCCTACCGTATGCCGTGGTTTTGCCTATGCCGTGCTTAGTGCCACGTTTATGACATGCCTTGAGGAAATCATGACATTTCAGCACTTCTTTCAGGCGCTTAGCGTGTTCAATATGCTCCACATGGTGATGGGCGGTGTAATGGGCGCAGCTCTTTATACTCAGGGCCTGAAGTATTACGTAGCCGATAATATGGCTCGATACGGTTCTGCCATAGATAGGGTAGCGTTCAGTAGGGCACCGTTCAATTTTGGTCATTATATGGAGGGTTTCATTTCGCAGATGATGGAAGTAAGCATAAAGCAGATTTACGGATGGACGCTGTACGCTTGCATCTTGCTGCTCTTGCTTTTCTTGCTATACGATGCTCCTGTACGTCGCGATTTGAAGCGTATGCCCAGTTGGAGAGGTCTTCGTAAAGAAGCCGCCGAAGAGTTTTCTCGCTGCTCTAAGAAATGATGTTTTGATATGGATTTGCCCTGCAGAACATTTGGGTATTGTTACATTATGAATTAACTAATGGTGGAGGGGCTTTATTACTGATACATCAGTCGATAGCTGTCGGATATGTTTCATAAATCAGCTAATAGCGAATGTATATCATAACTTATGTCATCAATAAACAGTAATTGTGTATCATAATTAATTATCATCTAAAAAATAGCGGGCTGAAAGCCTAATGAGTCCATAGCACTAAGTTTGCGGACTTTCAGCCCGCATTAACTGACTTATGATACACCTTCAACAGTAAAAACATTAAGTTATCTTGTAATTGTTCTAAAAAATCGGCTCTACAGTACCTTCTGAGTGGGGTGAAAACACAATGCGATGAACCATGTGAAAGAATGCGATGCTTCAAACAACACAATGCGATGAAATAAAAAAACATTGCGATGTTTTATATGACTTATCGCAATGTTTTCTTAGTGCGCTTTTTCGCTTGTTTTGTGTATGCGAATTTTTCTATACTATATGTCTGACGATTCGCGGCTTAGTATGTGAATGAGAATGGCTCACCATTAATCATAAATCGGATTCTTAGTTGGTCTACCTTTTTATACTTGATATTAAAGAACCCTGAATACTCTATACCATCTTTTACGGTGTTGTTCTTAATGTATCCTGCGTTAATTTTTTCTCTTCTTTGGGCTTGCTTGTTAGCGTAAGCTTTAACATTATCGTCCGCTTTTTCTTGAGCTAGGTAAGCGGCGGCACCATTATACGATTCTGTACGTCCTGAGTAATCGGCAGATGAGTAAACTGCGTCTGCAACAAGCATTTGTTCGCCAACGGTTACCCAAAAATTATTCCAGTTTTGTTTCTTCTTGACTACTTTATCATATGTTTTAGAGTCGAGAACTTGTAATTGTACTGCTTTGGGATTGCCATATTCATCTGTCACATCACCTTCCGCTGTAATGTTGTCCATGTTTAACAGAACGCTTTTACCGGTTTGGTTTATGAGATTCATGCTTACAATATAATACTTGCCGTACTGTTTTTTGGCTTGCACGCAAGTGGTTAGGGTAATACCGTTCGACTTTATATATGATACATCGACATTGTCTTTTATGAATCTGCCCGTTTCTTTTATAGGATAATCTCTGATAAATTCATCTATATTGATTTTGTCGCAATACTGTGCTGTATCTACCGCTATATCATGAATGTTTAATCCTCCAAATTTGTCTTCATTTTCGATGATGTCGAACTTCTCTCCTTTGGGTATTGCAGCGAATACAAGGGCGAAATGATGCTTCTGTCCCGCATGGTCAAATTCCATCTGTCTATATTCCGCTTCCGTGTTGATAGGTAGATTTATACTGTTTGTCATCGGATACCTTTTGCCGTCGGCTGTCTGGGCAAATGTTCCGTCGTCTATGTTCATCCATGTTTTGCCTTCTTGACTGACGCAGCTCATGCTTACAACTGTACTGTTTTCGTTATAGTCAATTTGTTCTATCTTAATTTGTTCGGGCATTGAAGAGGTGGTTACATGCTTGTACTGTGCCAACATACCAAGATTATTTGTGGTCAGCATTAAAAACAAAGAACTTAATAATTTTAAAGTACGCATAGATGTTAGTTTTTCAGGGTTATTACAAGGAGAGTTGTCCGTATTGTTTAAGGTAACATAGAGGTGGTGTGGTAATGAGGGTGTATTGATTAAAACCATATACACCCTCAATGAATTTTTCTGCCGTTAAAAAGCTACCGCATAATTTATTCAGCAGCTATGAACTTAACCGCCACCCAACGGTTTTTCTCACGATAATGATCGAATGTAAGACCTAAGCTTTCGGCTTTCTCGCGGATGGCTGGGATATCGTCTACATAGAATCCGCTCATGTAAAGCTCTGAACCCGGATGCATGCACTCTACGTATGCGTGCATATCGTTGAGCAATATGTTACGGTTTATGTTCGCTATGATTACGTCGAACGGCTCACGGCCCTTCAGCAGCGATGCGTCGCCCAGCTCGGCTGTGATGTTATCTATGTGGTTAAGGGCGATGTTATCTCTTGAGTTGTTCACGCACCAGTCGTCAATGTCGATGGCTGTTACCGCCTTGGCTCCGCGCATACTTGCCAATATAGCGAGGATGGAAGTACCGCATCCCATGTCGAGCACTGTCTTGCCTTTCAGGTCGGCATCGAGAAGCTCGCCCAAGATAGAGCTGGTAGTTTCATGGTGTCCTGTACCGAACGCCATCTGCGGATTGATTACAATGTCGTATTCTGCTTTAGGATAGTCTTTATGGAAAGTGCTGTGTATAACACATCTGTCGCCTATCACGATAGGCTGGAAGAAATTCTTTTCCCATTCCTCGTTCCAGTCCTTATCCTCCGGTTCGCTGATAGAGTAGGTCAGGGTAGTGTCTGTCAACGGGAAGTCGGCGATGAGTTGCTTCAGTGCGGTCTCGTCAAAGAGTGATTGCTGTACGTACGCCTGCACTCCGTTTTCGCACTCTACAAAACTTTCGAATCCTATCTCTCCGCACAATGCTGACAGTACGTCGGTCACTGTTTCATTACATGGCTGAGCCTGGAATGTTACTTCAAAATATTTCATTGTCTTATTGTTGATTAATATTTAGATTACAAAAATAAGAGAAAAAAGCCATATTGCATCATGATATGCATATACTATTGAGACTTTATACTTAAAGTATGTTTTTATGTAGGGTAGAAAAGTTAATTTAGAAAAACAAGCTAATGAGATTTCTGACTTTATTATATATTGCATTCAAGCATAGAGTCGGTATGAGTCCGACTGTTGATTTATTTTTTCACTAAAACTATATGAGATATGAAATTTAACAGAACTGTTGTGGCTATTGCCATGTGTGCGTTATTCGCCATTGTTCCTACGTTGTCGGCATGTGCTGATAATGATACCCCTATTACGGTAGATAAGTTGCCTGCCCAGGCACAGACATTCCTGAAGACATATTTCGGCGATAAACGTGTGGCGTACGCTACTAAAGACCGTGACTTGATGAACGTTACTTACGAAGTACGATATATGGAAGGCACCAAGGTGGAGTTCCGTAAAGACGGAGAGTGGAAAGATGTAGACTGCCAGCGTGATACTGTTCCGTCGGCTATCGTTCCGCAGGCCATCGCTACCTTTGTAGCGAAGAACTACCAGGGTAGTTATATCTGTAAGATAGATCGCGATAAAAAAGGTTATGATGTGGAGCTTAACAACGGACTTGATTTGAGTTTCGACACTAAATTTCGTTTGGTTAAAATAGACGATTGACGCTGATTTGTTTGAACCGCTTATTTTTTTGATAAAAAAACACGGATTGTGATGACAACGTAATGTGAGAACCACTATATTTGCATCGCAATCAAAGGAAAGATGCCGGAGTGGTCGATCGGGCCGCACTCGAAATGCGGTGAACGGGTAACTGTTCCCAGAGTTCGAATCTCTGTCTTTCCGCTGAAACCTAAGACATTAGGTTGCCAATTTAAGACAAGTCTCGTAAAATCAACGTTTTACGGGACTTTTTCTGTTTATCCGGTGGACAACCGAAAGACATTAAAATGCCCACTTTAGACAAAGTTCCGTTACTAAATCGTTACTAAAAATCAGCCTATAATAGTAACGATTTTCGATGTAAGACGGGATGACTCCAGTTTGTAGTTGTTAAGACCCGCCTCTTCATAAAGCTTTAGTTCTTCTTGAAAATCTGAAACTTTACCAAGTATAGACCCGTCTCTGCTCATCTTATTGACGGTCATATTAATTGCATATTTCATAAAAGTTAAAATTATAACGAATATTATAATGCGAAAGTAGTAATTAGCCCCCTAAAAGGAAACCTTTTATCAAAAAAAGAATAAAAACGAAAATAATTTCTCCGCATCGTTATATTTTTCTAAATTTGCGTATCGTTTAAATATGATTTTACTTATGGGTAAAGGAGAGGTAAGCCGTCAAAAAATACTAATAGAAGCATTCAGACTATTTGCCACAATGCCATATGACCGTGTGTCTTTCAGTGTCATGGAGCAAGAAATAGGGATAAGCCGCGGGTCCATGATTTATTATTTCAAGAACAAGGAGGGTCTGTTTAGGGAAGTTGTCCAAACTTTCGTATATAGGGCATCATCAGTAAAGGCCGTGCCTGATGCATATAGATTATCCCTATGCTCTTTTTATAATTATTTCATTGAAATATTGAAACGTGAAAAAGAACATATATGTGATATTGGCATTGTGAATATAAATGAAGCTTTGATGCGAATTGAAAATTCAGCCTTGTTTTGTATTCCTGATTTTAAGGAGGAATGCACTAAATGGTATGAGGAAGAATTGCAAATTTGGAAATCCGTTATTGAAAATGCGATTTCCACTGGAGAAATCAAAAACCAATCAGATTCCATCAGCATTAGTTACTTATATGAAGACTGTTATTTAGGCAGATCCTTTAATGGAGTATTTTCACAAGGAGGATACGACATCGACAGACTGAAACAAACTTACGACTATATTTATTCGCTTCTCAAATGATGGTTTATACCAGAGATTCCGGTATTTACCCTAATAAAAAGAATGGCATATAAGGTGAAAAAATTAAAATCACCGTATATGCCATTTTTTAGTCATCCATTGCTTATTCCTAAATTTGAAGATTTTACTTCTGGTCTTGTATATTAGTCCCATTGTCAGATTTTAGTTTAACTCTTTTCTTAAATGTTTGAGCGTATTGCTTTATTATATAACAACTGTTATATATAATAGCTATTACATACAGCAAGTAATAATATTCTAAGCCATTTATGAACAGAGGTAAATATATATTTATCAAGAAAAGAAAAAAGGAATAAAAGTTAAAAAGAGAATTTTTGAATAAACAAATAAGAAAATATAATGCACGTTACAAAATATCGTATTGTATTTGTTTCCGAATTTATATAAGATGATATCTGGGATAGGCTATCAGCAGACCAGACTGTAAAGGTGCGTACCCGAAAGGCGTATAAGAAGTAGGAGTAATGTTGCTTTGTAGAAATTAGAAAAAACTGAATTAAAATTAAACCTTATGAAGAAAACTATATTAAGAGCTACTTTGGTTGTAGCATTTGCCTTAATAGCTGGTTATAGTGTATATACATCACAGCAGGAAACAGAAATGTCTGCTTTGACATTGGCTAATGTGGAAGCGTTGGCTAGTGGGGAAAGCACATCAAATACAGGCCCAGGAAAACGTATGATTGTCCTGGTCGGGGTACTGGCGATGGGAAAATGTGTATGAGCGAGAATAGTAATCCATGCACACAAATACCTTGCTAATTATTAGTTTTTAATTGAGAACTATCTTATTCATGGTCTTGCCGTGAATAAGGAGTTCTCTTATGTATCAAATATGTAAATACAATGAAACCATCCATATTTTTATTAAGTTTTCATGAACTTTTAAAGATTGATAAAGGTTATATTGCAACCGGTATAGCGGAAAAGTATAAATATATAATTCTTTCTGATTCTTTCCAAGTTGTAGACCAGTTTGGTCTGTATAGGGAAAAGCCATCCGATGATATACCAGATATGTTACATGCTATAGCCAATTACGGAAAATCATTTATTTCTGATAATAGATATTTTTTAGCTGAAATCATATACAATGCCTCGGTTCTCAGTTTTTATGATTTGAAGAAAAAAGAAAAATTGTGGGAATATTGCCTTAGCGATTTGGGTTATAAACTAGATGGTAAATCTATTATAAACAAATCTGTTGTAGGATACTTGTCTGCCAGTTTGACTGATAAATATATATATGCATTATATTCTGGAGAAAAAAATAAAGAAGACGACATAGCAACATATGGTAAAATGATACACATTTTCAACTATGATGGGGAACTGGTTAACAAATATCAGCTTTCAATATCGGCATTTTCTATTAGTGTGGATTATGGAAACAGAAAATTGTATGTTTTGTCTCATCAACCAGAACCTAAAATCTATATTTATGATTTGTTTTAATACTAATGAACGGAAAGAAATGTTTTCCTGAGACTTGTTTACGAAAAATCCTTAACTTTGAACTTTTTGGGGGCGGAACCGTCAGAAAGTGAGAGATAAAAAGAGTAGAGATATGAAACCTATGTATGCAAAATGTTTGTTTTCATATTCCACTCCATGTTAAACCACTTAAAATAAAGGAAGTGTAACCAATGCAAAGGTAATTATTATTTTGAAGCGCTACAAATCAGGGATTCGTTGCTTTACAGAGAATTAGAAATTTAAAATTTACACTTAAAAACCGAAAAAAACATGAAAAAAATAATTTTAGGAGTTACTTTCATAGCAGCATTTGCTTTTGTGGCTGGTTATGGTGCGTATGCTTCACAACATGAAGTTGAAATGTCTGATTTGGCAATGGCTAATGTGGAAGCGTTGGCTGGAGGCGAAAATAATAATTGGGGTTATCATATATTTCCCTGCAATCATTCACCCTGGAATGAGTGCGTATATTCACAATCTGATAGACCTAAGTGTAGTCAATCTAGTTATTGCTAATTTTTTACTTTGAAATAATTGGAACTGAGGAAATTTTCTTTAATTTAAGAAAATAGATTAGGCTGAATAGAAATTGATATTAAAGGAACCATTTCAATGTGAATGGTTCCTTAGTAATTCTTAAAATTCTTGTGATATGAAGCTTGCTAGTTTTATTATCTGTTTGTTTTTAGTAAGTTGTGTCAGTAACAGTGGAGGAAATATGCCACATAATAAATATGGGGATTCAGTAGCGTTTAGCTTAAAAGAAGTGAATATATCTTCATCAGAAATACTTCAGTTGAAGGATTATCCCATAACAGGATTTATAGGTAGTGACTCTTTACAGAGTATTGTAGGATATAATTATAGGACTCATTCTTTAGACAAAATAAGATTAGATGGCAATCCTTCAATATCTTCATTTCAGTTGAGCAAAGAAGGACCGGATGGTATATTCCCCCGAGTGAAAAGTATTTGTCCTGTTTCCGATGATTCGATTTGGGTGTATGACGGAACTTTCATTTCCT